>OJLA01000049.1_pt1 | contig 108117 bp, 106 predicted proteins | sample 1596611 | NCBI WGS metagenome assembly OJLA01 (sample SAMEA4350168, study PRJEB24818) | metagenome | biome: human; feature: gut; material: faeces | place: Denmark | collected 2013-09
TCTATAATCCATAAAAGATTATTTTTCTTTAAGAAATTAATTAAAAAAGCGGTTGAACCACCCGAAAAATATAAAATATCAGCTTTATTTATTATTTCTATTATTTTATTTTTTTCAGGTTTTAAAGTTAAACAAAGTGTAATCAAATTATAATTTAAAGAAGCATATTCTCTTTTAAAATTATTAATTGTTTTTTCACTATCATTTGATGCTAGTGGTACTAAAACAATTGTAGGATTTGTTTTATGGGTTAAATCAAGCAACCTTTTAGCTATATAATTATTTTTAGTATCAAAGTCATGTCCGCCAATTAAATAAAATCTAGACATTATTTAACCTCAAATTTATAGCCATAACCTCTAATTGTTTGAATATAATCCTTATATTTTCCCAAAGAAGATCTAAGCATTTTTATGTGGGTATCAATTGTACGATCATCGCCAAAGAATCCATAGCCCCATACATCATTTAAAAGCTTTTCTCTTTCAATAGCTATTCCATTATTTTCAACTAAATATTTAAGTAATTGAAATTCCTTTTGAGTTAAATTCTTCTTCTTTCCATCAACCGAAATTGTTCTTCCTAAAAAATCAATCTCAAGGCCATCAAAGCGAATAAACTTAGCTTTACTTTTACTTGACCAGTTCTTTAGCTTTAAGCAAATTTCTTTAAAATAAAATGGTTTTCTAATATAGTCAATACAACCCGATTCATAAGCAAAAATAACATCCATCTCTGATGTTCTTTCACTCATAATAATTACTGGTACATTAGAAAATGTTTTAATTTTCTTAAGAGTTGAAATACCATCTAAATTGGGCATATCAATATCCATAAGAATTAAATCACATTGATTAGTTTGTAAATAAGCTAAAGCTTCTACTCCATCATATGTACAACTAGCTTCAATACCATTTTTAGTTAAATATTCACATAGCTTATTATTCAACTGTCTATCATCATCTACAATTAATATCTTCATAATAAACCTCACACGTTTAATTATACTACTTTATATTGTGAAAAGAAAGTGAATTATTTAAACTTAAGGATTTAGTTAAATTAAATTTCACACAAAATTTTAAAAAAAGTTAAAATAATAAGTATTAAAATGTAAAATAATAGCATTATAGTCTTACTTGTGCTATACTTTTAAAGAAATGAGGTTTACTATGGAAACAAGAAAAAAATTAGCTGTTGAAGCATGGAAAAGTGGTTTAAATTGTGCACAAGCTGTTTTAGTAACTTATGCCGATTTACTTAACATTGATAAAGAAACATTATTTAGAATATCAGAAGGATTTGGATCAGGTCTTGCCGGACTTAAAAGAACCTGCGGAGCTTTAATGGGAGCAATAATGATTGCTGGAATTATAAATAGTGATGGAAATTATAATAACCCTAAAACTAAAAAACAAACCTATGAGCTTGGTCAAAAGATAATAAGTACATTTGAAGAAAAGCATAAAACATCAATTTGTTACGACCTTAAGGGATTTAAGGATGGTAAGGTTATTCTTCCTTGTAATTTATGTATTGAAGAGGCCTGTGAAATTGTAGAAACAATGCTTCTACCTTTAAAATATAATTTATAATAATTGCTTTATTTTTTATTAAAACTATTGATATTTTAAGTAAAATAGCATATACTATTGGTGACAGAACCAGAAAAGTCACAGTTTACTATATAGTAAACAAAAAGAGTAAAGGCGGCTACCTTTACTCTTTTCTCATTTTAAGAGAGGAAATCAGAACCAGAAACTTAATGACAATTACTCCTTTTTTGAAGAATCGTCATCATCATGGTTATTCATAGCTATGATATACATCATTACAGCTAGAATAACTAGATACTCCATGAGTACCTCCTATTCTAGTTCTTCGTTTCCTCCGAACTGGAAATTAATCATTGATTCTGTTTCTCCTTTAAAATTTATTCCCACTGGTGGGACATCTATAGTATATCAAAATCATACTTTGATTACAATACTTTTTGTAAACTTTATTTTTTATATAGAATACATTAATTTCAGTCAAATAAAGCATGTATTCTAATAACTTTTTCTCAAAAATTTACTATTTTTATTATCCAATTAATTTTTTTCTACTATTCATAGCGGAATTTACTTTTTCAATTAACATTTTTTTAACATAGGCTTGGTAACTATTGATATTTTAAATAAAATAGCATATAATATTAGTGACAGAACCAGAAGTGTCATAGTTTACTATATAGTAAACAAAAAGAGCAAAGGGTACCAACCTTTGCTCTTTTCTCATTTTAAGAGAGGAAATCAGAACCAGAAGTTTAATGACAACTACTTCTTTTTTGAAGAATCGTCATCATCATGATTATTCATAGCTATAATAAACATCATTACAGCTAGAATAACTAGATACTCCATTGAGTACCTCCTATTCTAGTTCTTCGTTTCCTCCGAACTGGAAATTAATCATTGATTCTGTTTCTCCTTTAAAATTTATTCCCATTAATGGGACATCTATATTATATCAAAATTTGACATTATTTTCAATTATATTTGTAAAATTTATTTTTTATTTGCATTTGTATAAAATTATATATTTTTTCATTTTTCATTTTGAAAAGATTAAGAATTTTTCGAAAAAAATATGGCATATATAAATACCATATTTTTATTTTGCTTATTCTTCTTTTTCTTTTAAACGATTAGGATCTTTATACATTCTAGCCTCTAAGCGGTAGATTGGTCCTTTTGGTGACCACTTATCTTCATACTCAGTTGTAATATTAAATAAATCTGTTTTATGAAGGTCAAGTGATATATTAGTTAAATACCAATCATTTTGACTTAATGATTCAAGTGATGATTCAAATAAAGACCTATTATCAGTTTTTTGAATAATTGCACCATCTGAAGCTAGAATATTACGATAAATATCTAAATAAATATAAGATGTAAGTCTTCTTTTAGCATGTCTTGTCTTAGGCCATGGATCTGAAAAGTTTAAATAAATTTCTTCTACCTCACCCTTATCAAATACTTCCTTAAGCATTAATGCATCAAGTAAAACTAATTTTAAATTAGGAATATCATCTTGACTAACCTTTTCAAGACATCTTACAAGAACACTATCATATTTTTCAATTGCGATAAAATTTATATCAGGAAAATGCTTAGCAAGTCCCATCATAAATTGGCCTTTACCACAGCCAATTTCAATATGAATAGGATTATTATTTTTAAAGACTTCTAAAGCCCATTTTCCATGATAGTCCTTAGGATTTAGGACAAAATACTTTGTATCATTTGCTAAATCCTCAAATGCGTTTTTTACATGTCTTAATCTCATTATTTAACCAACCTATAAATGGCATCAGCGTAAATTGCCATTGTTTTAATATAATCATCTACATATACATATTCATCAGTTTGATGGTCAACATCCTCTCTTCCAACAAATTGAGGACCAAATGCAACCGCATTATCAATGAACTTAGCGTAAGTTCCACCACCAATTGTATATGATTCATTTTCCATATCACCTGTAATATCTTGATAAGCAGACATTAAGGTTTTAACAAGCTCTGAATTCCTTGGTACATAATGAAGCTTACCACCTAAAGATACAACAGCCTTAAGACCTGTATTTTCTAAAGCCTTATCAAGATTTTTTTGCATCAAAGGCTCATGTCCTTCTACTGGTACACGGCAATCAACACCTAAATGAACTTGCTTATTTTCAATTCTTACAATACCAAGATTTTGTGTTAATTCCTTCATTTCTTCATGGAAAACATCAATTTGAAGCTTATGTCCAAAAGGATCATTATCAAGATAATTTACAACAAAGTTTGATAATGAAGATGGCGCATATTCATTTAAGAATTCAAATAAAATGAAAGCTGCATTAATTCCCTTTTGAGGACACATTGCATGGGCACTTAAACCATGAGCGATATAAGTATTTTCTTCTACTTCACCCTTGTAATTATGCTCATTTAAGAAAGCTAAATATTCCTTTTTCAAATCAATATCAAGTGTCATTTTAGCCTCATCTGGTACAATATTATATCTTTGACCAGAAGTAAAGCTTATAACATGAGAATTATCTTCTCCTGTAATATCGTAATGAACACCAACCTTTTCACCATTAATACATGGGAAGCATGCATCTGGTGAAAATCCAAAATCAGGCATTGGATTTTTCTTAAAATAATGTTCAAGACAACGAGAACCGGTCTCTTCATCACAGCCCATAATTAATAATATACGTTTATTGGGCTTAACACCCATATCTCTTAAGATTTTAAGAGCTAAATAAGTCGCTGCAAGTGGTCCCTTATCATCATTAACACCACGTCCAACTAAACGATTTCCATTATCTGTTAAGGTTGCATCAAAAGGATTGCTTGTCCATTTACCAACAGCAGGTACTACATCAAGGTGAGCAAGTAAACCTAAAGTTTCGTCACCCTGGCCAAATGCAATATGACCAGCATAATTGTCGCAATTATAAGTATCAAAACCATCTTCTTTAGCATGAGCTAAAATCCAATTTAATACTTCTTTATTTCCTTCACCAAATGGAGCTTGAGCACCTTCTTTATATTCATCTAAAACAGAATTAAAGCTAACAAGCTTTGTTGTAAGCTTAATCCACTCCTCACGATATGAAGACGCTCTTTTTAAAAATTCATCTTTTGTAAATTCCATATTATTATCTCCTTCAACTTTATTAAGTAAAGAACCTAAATATAAGCCAACTACAAATAGTATAACACCTGTAATCCACATCCATAAGCCTTTACTAGAATTAAATAAATAACTATTATCTTTGTTAATTAATACAACAAGTATCATTGCGATACTAGATCCGCCAACTAATCCTAAAATAGCATAATTTGATATTGCTTTAAAGCTTGTAAATAATTTTTTTATCAAAATAGCACATAAAACAAGTCCTAAAACACAACCAATTGCAAAAAATAAACATTCTACAAAAAGATAGCCAAGACTTGACATATTAAAATGAACTAACGAAGACATAAAATCACTTACAAGTCCTAAAACACCCTCATAATAGCCCATTGATGCTAAAACCATTGATCCTGATACACCAGGAATTATCATCGCAGAGGCTGCTATTGCACCTAAACCAACTAATATAATAAGATTAACAGCATTAAAGCTAATTGTCTTATCATGGCCGTTAGTTAAAAAAGGAATTATAATCAAAATTGAAACGGCAATTATAAAGGAAAGGCCTAACTTCCAATTGGGCCTATCTTCTTTGATTGCTTTTCTTGTCATATGAATAAAGCTTGCAATAACAATTCCACAAAAAAGCATTGATACTGGAAGCGGTGCAAATCTATATAGCTTCTCTAAAGCAATAGCGCCACCAATAATACCTATAATTATACCAAAAAGAAACATCCAATGCTTCTTTAAAGTCACAATTGGATGTTTAAAAATATTAGTACATATATCAAGCATTGCATCATATGCGCGTAAAATAACGGCTACAGTACCACCAGAAAGACCTGCCACTACATTAGCAAGTCCAACGGCAATACCCTTGAATATATTTACAAAACTTTTCATTTTAATATTCTTTTCCTAAATGCATCTCATAAATTTTTTGAGTTATACCTAAAATGGCCTTTTCAGCATCTTCTCCATCTGCACAAACAGTAATAAATGCGCCATTATTAACTCCTAGTGACATAACACCCATAATTGATTTTAAATTAACTTCTCTTTCTGCCATTTTAACCGTCAAATTGCAGTTATACTTATTAGCCTCTGCCACTAAATTTGTAGCTGGTCTTGCATGAATACCAGCCTCTGCTGTAATTAAAAATGTTTTTTCCATAATATCCCTCTATTTCTTTATTTTACTTAAATTCTTAACAATATCACTTGACTCATACTTAAATAAGGTCTTAACACTATTATTACTTACAAATACGCCCTTAGGAGAGAGCTCCTTAAGTGCGTCTAAATTAGCTAAACTAACGTTTACAAGTTCAAACTTAACACGAGCATTTTCAACTGAATAGCTCTTAATATTGTCAATACCTCCTAAAGAATTAAGCATTGTTGTCATAAAATTATCATCTATCTTAACTTTACGTTCTTTATGGATCATCTTAAATAAAATAAATACTAAAGCTAAAATAAGAGTAACACTAATGACAATAATCAAAATAAGAGTTATTTTGCTTATCAAAAATAACATATATCCACCTCAAATACTTTTTCTAATTATATTATAAATAATTCTTGCTATTTATTCAAGAATCATTCATAAAAAATAATAAATAATAGGCTTTTATAGAGTATTTTTATTAGAAGCATCATATTTTAAAGTAGGAGGTGAGAAAATGGAGCAAGTAAATATCACACCTTGCTGTGAAACCTATATTATGGAATTATTGCAAAGAATAGATAAAATGCAAAAAGAAGCGGTTCTTTCTGAAGAGGGTAATTGTGTTACCTGTCAAAATGCCTTATTTTCCTTCACTAATAATACTGTACCTTTAATGATTGGTCTTAAATGTGGAGGAACCTTAACTGCTAATGTTGGCGTTTCAACTACTACTACAACTTATTTTAAGATTGAGTCAATTAGAAATTGTCGTTTCATTACCTTAAGATTACTTGAGGCATCAGAAGATAACGAGCTTACAGCAACACCATACACCTTAACAATTGACGGAGATTGCATTTGCTACATTCAATGCTTTAGTCCTATTTCTACTACATCTTGTAATCTTCAAACCCTATAATCTTAAAATATTAATATGAACAATTTCATCTAGCTTAATTACTTCTAGCTTATTATCAGCTTCAATTGTAAGTCCATTTTCATCGACACTCTTTACCACACCTTCAATTAAGGTGTTTTTCGTTTTTACCTCAATTAAAATATCCATTTTATAATAAAGCATTGCTTTAATATCATCAATTCTATTCAAAGAAACATTTTTTTGTGTTTCTTTTTTGGCCTCATTAATTTCTTGGATAGAATCAATAAACATTAATGGCTTTGAATCAGACATAAAAAATCACCTACTATACAATATGAGGTAGGTGACATCTTTATTATACAATTTTTCTTTGAAGCATATTTTTTATAAGATCATTACCTAAACCATTTACCGTTTGACCATCATCATTTAAATAGGAACTCTTCTTTTTTGTGATTGCCTTATTATCATCAATTAAATCAATTTCATATTCGGCAGCTAATTCTTTAATAACCTTATTAATTCTTTTATGGGTTAAAATAATATCTTCATCTGAGACACTTAAGTTATTTTTAAACTTAAAAGATGAGGCTACAAGTGGGCAAAGGGTAAAAACAATTGGTTTAATTCCTTTATATTTTAAAATTGTAATTATTTGAAGAAGATTTTGTTTAAAAACATCAATTGTTTCATTTCCTTCTAAAATATTAATCAAGTCTACAAGCCCAAGCTCAATAATCGCAATATCATAATTGCTATTAGTCTTTAAAATTTTAAGCATGTAATCAATTGTTTTTTTACTATCTAATGATTTCATAGAAAAATTATCAACCTTATGCTTCTTAAGCTTAAATGACCATGTATCACCTAATGATATTGTACCTGACTCATTTTGATGTAGTTCTAAAAAAAGATTAGAACCCCAGATCATTATATATTTTGATTTTTTCATACACCTCACCTACACTTTTGAAATAGAAGCCTAGTTTACAATACTAGTTTACATCTTACTTTATTCTTTGTCAACAATTTATAATAAAAAAGAATTGTATTTTGTCATATTTTGTGTTAGAATTAGAAGCATAAAAGAGGTGTTGATTCATGCTAAATGTTAATGACATTTTAACTAAGTGGCTAACTGATTTACAAGGATATCGTTTTCCTGATTATGAGAGATTTCCTGATATTGAGCTTTATATGGAGCAAGTTATTACTTATTTAGATCGTAGCTTATCAATTTTTAGTACAAGTTCAATGGATAAGCAAATTACATCTTCTATGATTAATAACTACGTTAAGGGTCAAGTTATTAGTGCACCTATTTCCAAAAAATACTCTAAGGAGCATCTTGCACTACTTGAAGAAACTTACGCTCTTAAGCAAGTTTTAACCATCAATGAAATTAAGCAGATTCTAGATGTTAAATATAAGGATGGTAATAATGCTGATGCATTCAACCAATTTAAGCGTTTATATGGTGAAAAGCTTGATGAAGCTTCTCAAACAACTAAAAATGCTTTAAAGAATGTTGATGAAAATGATACTGAAGCTTTAACAGATATCGCAGTTAATTTAGCTGCTGCTGCAAATGCCTATATAACAATTGCCAAAAGAATTTTATTCCTTCTAAATAAAAATGAAGAAATAAAAGCTCAAGAAGAAAAAGAAAAAGAAGCTCAAAAAGAAGCTCCTCAATACTTTTAAAAGTTCTACTTTGTAGAACTTTTTTTATTATATAAAAGCGTTATTAGAATGTAGCATATAATAGCTAATCCAACACCTGCTATTGTATCAACTAAATAATGTTGTTTTATAAAAACAGTCGAAATCGCACATAACACACCACATATAATACCTATTAAAGATATAATTTTACTAATTCTTCTTTCTTTATCCTTAGATATCGATAAAATAACCATAAAGACACCAAGCGAAGCGTGAATGGACGGGAAACAATTTAGACCTGTAGGATCTATCTTATAAATCTTAGCTACCATGAAATCAAAAATCATATCAAATGATGTTATATCTTTAAGTGTCATATTAGGATTAATATAATCTGGTCTTACTGATTTAACATTATAAATTGAATAAATCAGATTAGAAATAAAACAACAAACAAAAATTGAACTAAGACAAATATAAAACTTCTTCTTATCTTTAAATGATACTAACCATAGTAATACAATGGGTAAAAAATAGTAAGTATAGTAAAAAATGACAAAATACTTAATAAATGGTATTTTATTATCAATTGTCATATTCCAAATATGACCATTTGGATTAATGCTTGAGCTTATGTTATACATAAGAAGCTTAACCATATAAAGCATTATCGCCAAAAATAAATAAAAGATATGCGCTCTTTTTAAAAACGCATATAATTTTGAATTTTTAAAGCTACTTGCAAGCTTTTTCATCTAATTCTCCAATTTTTTCACCCATTTTAACAATTGTCTCAGCACCATCTTGAGTATTTTTTATAATATCATCATCAATTTTTATATTTTGATTTAAAAGTAATATAATTGTTGAACCACCATAAAGGAATTTTCCCTTTTCTTCTCCTCTTTTTATATCTGTCTTTCCATCATAATTAACGATTTTACCAACCATCATAGCTCCAACTTCAATTTGAATAACATCACCAAAATTTTTAGTATGCATGATTGTATATTCTCTTTGATTTTGACTATAAATCTTATAATTTTCAAGGGCAATCGGATTTACGGTATGAAGAACACCAGGAATAAAAATATTCTCTTCCTTAGTGCCATCATCAATATAACAGTACCTATGATAATCATCAACACATAATCTTAAAACTAAGCAGGTTCCATTATAATAGTTTTTTGCAAGCTCTTCATTATTAATTAAATCTTTAACTTTATAACTACTATTTTTTATCTTTAATATTAAATCATTATCAATCTTATAAGCAGAGGCCTTAGAATCGCATGGAGAAATAAGATGTGAAGGAACAATATCAATAGTTCTTCTTCCATCTTTAATTTTTCTTGAGAAAAAATCATTAAAAGAATTAATATCATCTAAAATGAAATCATCTAAATTAATATTATTTTTTCTTGCAAATTTATATGCTTTTTTTAAACTTTTAGGACTATCAAGCTTTTTACCTATTTTTTTAGAAAATGAAGGTCGAATTAAGGCCTTCAAAATTAATCTACCAAGAATGGTTTTATATAACAATTTTTGACTTTTTAGTGGCTTAGAGTCAAACTCTTTACCATCACGAGTTCTTATTTGCATAATGTAAGTACCAAAATAAGTCCTACAGTATATAGAATTACAAGAATTGAGCAGAAAATTATACTACCCTTAACTGTTGGCTTAGGAAGATGAATTTTTACAATATAAAGTAATCCTAAAATAAGCAGGTATGCTGCATAAACATATTCAAAGCCTGTTTTAATAAAAAAGCTTAAAATATATATTAAAGGGACCGTCATTGAGGAGGTTGTAATAGGTACGCCTACAAAGCCTGGCTTTCCACCATTATCCTGACGATGCTCTTCAAGTACATTATAATACGCAAGTCTTATCATTCCTGCAACAACAAAGAAAATCATTACTACGATAAAAGCCCAATGATGCATTCCTAGGCTATAGCCAATACAAGGTGGCAATACACCAAAGCAAACTAAATCTGTTAATGAATCAATTTGAATACCATATCGTTTTTCATCATCTGTACGATCCTTCTTCGTTTTAGCAATTTTACCATCAAATAAATCTAAAATTCCACTCACACTTAGACAAATAACCGCAACCAAAGGATGGCCCTTAAAAGCTGAAAAAATACCTGCAACACCAGATGCAAGGGCAACATATGTCATCCAAACCGTATAATTATAAAAACCAACCATAATTATTAACTCCTTTTACCAATCTTTCTAAGCTCCAAAATTTGCTTAATAACAACAATAATTCCTGTAACAATTAAAGGAATATAGAAATTAAATATTCTTGTTAAAATCATTGCACTTCCTAATATATCTACACCATTTCTTTGATAAACAGTACCTAAAAGAATAATGTATAAATACTCAGAAATTCCTACTCCACCAGGAAGAGGAAGAGAATCTACACATAAAGCAACTAATACCTGAATAGCAACTAAATCAAAATAACTAAAACCCTTTATTTCCGGATAAGACTTAAAGAAAGAAATGTATACAAAAAAACTTATTGAAAAGAAAGCAATTCTTTGAATAAAATTATAAAGTAGTGCTATTACAAACTGTTTTGGATTTTGCTTAATAAGCTTAGCTCCTGCTTCATATTCATCCATTTTAATTTTAAATTTTTTAACCGTTGTTAAAGGATTTTTAATTAAATGAAGTTTTACTAAAAGCATAATAAGCTTCTTGCCAGCTTTTTCAACCCAATTTCTTTTAAATGCTGTCATAAAGCATAATAGTATTAACCCTATATTTATAACAAATCCTAAAAAATATAAAACAATAATTAATGGGTGTGAAAAAACAAATTCGTGACAAACAAATACAGCAACAATTGATAATGTTAACAAAACAATCTTAAATAAGGCAGTATTTATTAATAACGTTAAACTACTATGAGTGACAGAAATCTTATCCTTAGCCATATAGTAGGCAACCATAGGCTGGCCTCCTGTAGCTGATGGTGTAACTGCACAAAAATAATAATCTATAGCTGAATAAACAAAATTATTTGCCGAGCTGACCTCTATATTCATTGCTTTAAAAATTCTTTTCATCGCAACACCTTCAAAAAAGATGTAAATAAAAATCATTAAAGTTCCAAGTATTATATACTTTATATCGATATTTTTTACAACCTGAAATAATTCCTTTATACTATATTTAGTAAAAATAACAATACAGGTTGCTACCACAAGAACAACTAGAAATAAGATACTTAGGACATATTTCTTTTTTCCTGGGCGTTTTACTTCCGTATTCTCTTCCATAACATCACCTAAAAATTTACTTTATTTTTTTGTGTACAAAATGATGATAGACTAAAAAGACACTTTTGTCAATTAAATCCGTGCGATTAAACGATTTATAGCTCATAAAGCTACCTCTAATCATTATTATTTTAAATAAGGATTATATTTTAGTTCAAATTCAAGCGTTGATAGTTCACCATGTCCAGGATAAATTTTAGTATTTTTAGGAAGGCAATTTATTTTTAAAAGACTTTTTTTTAAATCATTCATATTTCCTGTAGGAAAATCAGTTCTTCCAATTCCAACCTGAAAAAGAGTGTCACCACTAAATAAAGAATCATTTATAAGAAAACACATTCCTCCACTTGTATGACCTGGTGTTAAAATACATTCAATTTTAAGATTATTAAGACTCAAGACTTCATCATCAAGTCCAATTATATTGTTTGAAGGAAATATAAAAGGTATACCAAATGTATTACTTAAATTAATTCTATTATCCTTAATATTTATAGCATCTATCTTACTCATATAAATAGGAGCATCAAATAAATGAGCTGATGCAATATGATCAATATGACAGTGGGTAAGCAAAATAGCTGTTATGTTGATTTTTTTTATATCATCTATATATTTTTCAAGACCAATTGTAGGGTCAACAATAATTCCTTTTTTATCATTTATAATTAAATATGTATTAGTCATAAAAGGACCAGCTACATATGTTTTTATTTCCATAATATCAAATCCTTTCTAAAAAAGAAAAAAGCTAAAATTAAATTTAGCTCTTACTTCTTTTCTTTATGAATTGTGTGCTTGCGGCAACGAGGACAATACTTCTTGAACTCAATTCTTTCTGGATTAAGTCTCTTATTCTTGTCAGTATAATAGTTTTCTTCTTTACATTCTTCGCAAATTAATCTAACTAAATCACGCATCTTTTTTCCCTCCTGTCTATAATGAAATTCACGCAAACAGCCCAAAAAAGGCATATCTAAAATACGCTAAAATAATTATAACTTTTTTTTATAATTTTAGCAAGATTTTTTTTACAATTTATGTTATAATTTTGGCGGTGATATAATGTATTTAAGAAATCAAACAAATTCCTGCAAGGTAGGAAATCTAATCCTTGGTGGAAATGATAAAGTTTATATTCAATCAATGACTAATACTAAAACTTCTGATGTTGAATCAACAGTTAAACAAATTAATCTCCTTGCTGAGGCAGGATGTGATATTATTAGAGTCGCATGTCTTAACATGGACGATGCAAGAGCAATTGCTGAAATTAAAAAAAGAATCCATATTCCCCTTGTAGCTGATATTCACTTTGATCCTAATCTTGCAATAGAAGCAATTAAACAAGGTGTCGATAAAATTCGTCTAAATCCCGGAAACATTTCAAATACAGAAAAAATAAAGGAAATTGTAAGACTTGCTAAGGAGCATAATGTCGCAATTAGAATTGGCGTTAATGGTGGTTCCTTGCCTAAAGGAATGACGCTTAATGCTAAAAATATGATTGAAGCTTGTAAAATGCATACATCGATATTAGAAGAGCTTGATTTTCATAATATTGTAATTTCTCTTAAAGCCTCAAATGTAGCTTTATGTAAGGAAGCATACGAGCTTGCTTCACAAACCTTCCCATATCCGCTTCATGTTGGAATAACCGAGGCTGGTACAACTTTTTCTGGTTTAATTAAATCAGCTATTGGTATTTCTTCTATCTTAGCACTTGGTATTGGTAATACAATTCGTGTTTCCTTAACCGATGATCCAATTTATGAAGTAAGAGCGGCTAAAGAAATTTTAAAGAATTTAAATTTAATTGACCATACTCCTATTTTCACATCATGTCCTACCTGTGGTAGAACTCAATATAACATGATTCCGATTGCTAAAGAAATTGAAAATTATCTTTATACCGTAAAAAAAGATATTCATGTAGCTGTGATGGGTTGTGTTGTAAATGGTCCTGGTGAGGCAAGAGAAGCCGATTTAGGAGTTGCGGGAGGAATCGGTGAGGCTCTTCTTTTTAAAAAAGGTGAAATTATAAGAAAAATTAAAGAGGAAGACATTGTTAAAGAACTTATAAAAGAGATTGATGCCTTCTAATAAAAAGACTAGCAAATTAATGCTAGTTTTTTTTATAATCAATCCAATCTGACTTTGAAATCTCACCATTTACAATAATTTCAGGATTTTTTCTTAATATATATCTTATAAGCTTAAATGCCTCACAAGAGTTAAAAAGTAAAGCCTTAGCATTGCCAAAGCTATATTCTTTCATTACCCCATAATATAATAATGCTTCATCAAGCTTAGGGAAATCTAAAGAAATATGTGGTTTTGTTGGATTATAATGCTTACGCATATATGAATCCATTATTATTCCATCCTTTTTTATTTTAAGATGCATTGGCTTATCTGATAGACGATTAGGGATATTTAAAACCTCTTCCACTCCGTGAATAAAGGTATTTCTTTCATTTCCAACACCAAGTAGCAAAACATAGCCACCATAATACCTTAGCTTATCATATGCTCCTCCAGGCTGACAGGGAGTTGTATTATATTCTTCGTCTTGTAATATCAAAGACGCTTTAGAACCAACTCCTGCAATACTGTGAGTAGGATGATATGATCTTATTACTCCTTCTCTTTTTAAAAATAAGTTAGGTATGATTCCTAAATTAGATTCCATTTTAATATCAAAAAGAGGATTTTCTTCATTAACAATTTTCCAAGTATGAGTAGGAATAAGTAAGGTTCCTTTTTTAAAATATTCCATTAAAGAATCAATAATTAAATTAGCATCATAGCCAATAGCTTTACAAGATGAATGAACAAGAATTACTTCATCACCCTTAAGATTCATATTCTTTAGATCATTTATTAAATTATTTATCATCTAAATCACCAAGTAAGCCTTTAATTTTATTAAAATGATATTCTGTCATACGAAGTAAAAGCTTATTTTTCCCTTCAACAATAATATCATAATTATTTGTTGATTCATATAATCCTTTTTTATTTTTAGTAATATTAGTATTTGAATAATCAAAGAAAGGATCCTTAAATACAAGTTTATCGGTTGTCTTCTTAATCAGTAGCATATCAAGTCTAATTTCATAAATATAGGACCCATCACAAAATGCTAGGTAGTTTTTTTTATGATAAAAGTAACAATCTAAAAAAAGCTGTTTTTTCTCAAAAAGAATAATAAAGCCTGATGCAATAACACTCTCTGTACCAATAATTTCTTTATATTCATCTTCAGTAATTTGAATAGCCTTTTTTTGAACATCAAGCCGTTCCTTACCCTCGATATTAGCCTTATAGGTATAATAAAACATACCAACAAGACCTAAGATAGTAAACAAAAGTCCTGTAATGAAAAAAGGAAGATTAGCTTTAAAGCCTGCACTTGATATACGACTTGAAAAATACAAAAGTAAAATAGCCCCAATTCCTAAAATAACATAAGAAACAGTTGATTTTTTTCGATACTTATTATAAGTATAATCCTTACTAATTTCTTTAACATTTTGCATATTTCTTTCAAAAAGCTTATTTATCTCTTTTGTAACATCCCTCTTTATAAATTCATCTGATGCTAACTTATTATTTTCTAATACCTCAAAAAAATCAGTCATAATATCTCCTATTCAAAGTTAATTTCATAATCAAGAAGTCCATCATAAAAATCACGCTCATGGCTCACTAGTATAACCGAACCTGGGAATACATCTATAGCCTCATATAAAGCTTCTTTAGTGGTTTTATCTAAATGATTAGTAGGTTCATCGAGAATTAAAATATTACTTTTTTTCATTGTCATAAGGGCAAGTCTTACTCTTGTTTGCTCACCACCTGAGCATTCATTAAGCTTTTTAAGTGCCAAATCACCTTTAATACCCAAAGGTGCTAAAACACTTCTTAGCTCGCCATCGGTTTTAAGAGGATAAAATTCTCTTAAATATGATACTGGTGTTTCATTAGGAGCAAATTCATGTTCCTGTGTGAAGAAATTAATATCAGCGGAATTGTTAAATTTATATTCACCCGCAATTTGTGGTAAAATTCCCATAATTGTTTTTAACAAAGTTGATTTACCAACACCATTATGTCCTAAAATCGCAACCTTTTCATTATGCTTTATTAATAAATTTAATGGTTCAAGTAATGGCTTATCATAGCCAATTACAAGATCAGTTAGCTTTAAAACTTCTTGTCCTAAATTGCGTGAAAAAGGGAAATTAATTCTAATTTGTATCTCACCTTGTGGTTTATCTAATACTTCGAGCTTATCAAGAACCTTAACTCTTTGCTTGGCCGCTCTTGATGAGGTAGCTCTTACGATATGAGCAGCGATAAAATCTTTTGTCTGTTTAATAAATTTTTGTTGATTTTCGTATTCACGCATATAGTGTTCATTACGAAGATCCCTTTCCTTTAAATAGAAATCATAATCACCTTTATAACGAGTTAATACCTTATTTTCAAGAGCATACACAACATTACAAATTTGACTTGCAAATTCCTTATCATGGGATACAACAACAAACGCGCCCTTATATGCATTTAAATATTTTATTAACCATTCAATATGCTCTCTGTCTAAAAAGTTAGTGGGCTCGTCCATTAAAAGAACATCATGATTTTCAAGTAGCATTTTAGCAAGATATACTTTAGCTCTTTGTCCTCCTGATAAATTAGAAAGCTTAGTATCTAATCCATACTGAGCAATACCAAGACCATTAATAATATTACCAATTGTTGAATTAACCGCATAAAAGTTTTCTCGCTCAAGCTCATCAGAAATACTCTGGGCACGATTCATTATTTTGTCATAATCCTCTTCTTTAGCGGTTGCAAGTGATTCATAATAATCATTCATTTGCTTTTCTTTTTTAAATAATGGCTCAAAGACACCATATAAATAAGTTGAAATAGGCAGGTCTTGTGCGACCTTTAGCTGTTGATCTAAATATGAGAATGTAATATGGGGTGTCCATTCAACCTTACCACTATCAGGAATAATATTTTTAGCAATTATATTTAAAAAGGTTGACTTGCCACAACCATTAGGACCAACAATTACAATATGATCACCATCTAATATTCTGAATTCAGCATTATTATATAATTCCTTATCTGTATACTTAAATCTTAAATTTGAAACCTCAAGTAAAGACATATTCTATTCCTCACCCGTAATTTTAATTTGATCTTTAAGCTTCATTGTTCCCTCATTAACCTTACCTGACATAATATCCTCAAGATGTGCGTAGCCAAATTCTTTAAAGAACTCCTCTTGGAAATCCTTTAATCTATCTTCTTTAATTGCCTGTCTTATATCTGCCATTAGACTCTTTAAAAAATATAGATTATGATATGATAATAATCTCATACCTAAAATTTCTTCAGCCTTAATTAGATGATGAATATAGCTTCTAGTATACTTTTTACATACATAACAGTCACATTTTTCATCAAGAGGAATAAAGGAAGCATAATGAGCCTTATTTTTTAGTAGAAGCTTTCCTTTATGCGTCAAAGCTGTTCCATGACGAGCAATTCTTGTAGCTGCTACACAATCGAACATATCAACACCCATCATTGAACCAACAACTAAATCATCAGGAGATCCTACTCCCATTAAATATCTTGGTTTATTAGCTGGTAAAATATCCTTCATGAAATTTAGAACATCATACATTTCCTTTTTAGATTCTCCAACGGCAAGACCACCAATTGAATATCCTGGAAAATCAAGATTTTCAAGTTCTTCTAAGCAATGCTTTCTAATATCTAGAAAGGGACCACCCTGAACAATTCCAAAAAGTGCTTGACTATCCTTACACTTGTGAGCATCATAGCCTCGCTTAGCCCATCTTAAAGTACGCTCAACACTATTTGCCATGTATTCTCTTGAAGCATGAAAAGGAGGACATTCATCAAAGCTCATTATAATATCCGCTCCAAGATTATTTTGAATTCCAATAGAAATCTCAGGTGACATAAAAAGAGGAGCGCCTGATTTATGATGTCTAAAATTAACTCCTTCTTCTGTTATTTTTCTTATTTTAGCAAGACTAAAAACTTGAAACCCACCACTATCAGTTAAAAGGGCGTGATCCCATTTCATAAAGCCTCTTATTCCACCTGCTTGTTTAATTAGCTCATCACCAGGCTGTAACCACAAATGATAAGTATTTCCTAAAATTAAACCATCTGAGACTTGTTCGATTTCTTCTGGGGTTAACGTTTTTACAGTAGCTTTTGTACCAACGGGCATAAAAATAGGAGTTTCAAAATCTCCATGAGGAGTATGTAAAATACCATATCTTGCACCTGTTTGCTTACAAACATGCTTTAACTCATAGCTTATTGCACTCATATTATCTTCCTTTCATATAAATTGGTTTTGTAATTTTATACTCAATTATATTTCCATCCTGCTTATTTTTTACAAATCCTAAATGTTCTAAAATAAAAACTTCTTTTTCACTTTTAGGATATGCTGTAATCTTTAGCATACTATTTTTTAAAATTTGATGTTCAAGTAATATCTCAAGTCCCTCAATCAATGATGCCTCATTATCAGAAATAAAATGAAGGCTTGCAAGCTTATATTCATTAAGCATCGAAATTATTTTAAAAGCTATTATAGCTTCGGTTTCATTATTTTTTCCTCTAACATCATAGGCATAAAGCTTAGGAACATTCTTATGAACTTCTTCACTGGCAATTTTTAAAATATTGAAATCAGCATTTAAAAAATCTCCCATTATACAATCACCTTTAAGATTATACTCTTTTAAGGTATCATGAATAGATACATTTTTTCCTTTAAGCTTCATATTATCTTACTCTTACAATTTCTTTAATGGTTTGATTTTCAATTGGCTTGTCCATATAATCTGTTTGTTGGTTGGCAATTTCATCAAGTGTATCAAAACCTGAAATTAAGACACCAAAGCCAGCATACATTCCATCTAAATGAGGTGCATCTGCGTGACAAATGAAAAATTGAGATGACGCACTATTAGGAGCATTAGTTCGAGCCATTGATATAACCCCTCTTGAATGGGATAGGTCATTTTTAACGCCATTAGCTCTAAACTCACCTTTAATATTTTCGTCACTACCACCCATACCAGTGCCTGTAGGGTCTCCGCCTTGAATCATAAAATCCTTTATCACGCGATGAAAAATTAAAGAGTTATAGAATTTCTTTTCAATAAGCATTAGCATATTAGCTACTGTAATAGGCGCACATTCTGGAAATAGCTCTAAAATCATTTCTTTATTATTTTCCATTACAATTTTAATTTGAGGGTTCGTTTCATTTAAAAATTCATTATATTTTTTCATAAATTCTCCTTTATTTAATAAACATTGAATCGCCAAAGCTAAAGAATCGATATTTTTCCTTTACTGCTTCATTATAGGCATTCATAATATTTTCTTTTCCTGCAAAGGCTGATACAAGCATTATTAAGGTTGACTTTGGTAAATGGAAATTTGTAATTTGAGCATCAATTGCCTTAAACTCATAGCCTGGATAAATAAAAATATCTGTCCAACCACTAGTTTCCTTAAAGCCATTATCGTAGGCTGACTCTAAAGTTCTTGTTGATGTTGTACCAACCGATACAATTCGCTTTCCACTTTTCTTAGCATTATTTAAAATATCAGCAACCTCTTGTGATATATGATAAAACTCAGAATGCATCTTATGCTTAGTTACATCCGTAACACTGACAGGGCGGAAAGTACCAAGACCAACATGTAGTGTTATATAACAAATAGTAACACCCTTTGCTTTTAAAGCGTCTAGAATTTCTTTAGTAAAATGAAGTCCCGCCGTAGGAGCCGCAGCTGAACCAGGATTTTTAGCATAAACAGTTTGATAACGATCCTTATCTTCAAGATGCTCATGTATATAAGGTGGAAGTGGCATTTCCCCGAGCTTATCAAGGATTTCTAAGAAAATCCCTTCATAAATCATTTTAAAATAACGAATTCCGTCCTCTTCCTCCTTAATACACTCTGCTTTAAGAAGTCCATCACCAAATGTTACAATAGTACCGACCCTTACTCTTCTTGCTGGCTTACATAATGTTTGCCAAACGTCATCACCCATTTCCTTTAGCATTAAAAGTTCAATATGAGCCTTTGTATCTTCTTTAACGCCAAATAATCGAGCAGGAATAACCTTAGTATCATTTAATACTAAAACATCATTTTCATCTAAATAATTAACAATATCTTTAAAAATACGGTGCTCAATTTGACCGGTTTTACGATCAAGAACCATTAGTCTTGAGGCACTACGGTCTTTAAGAGGTGTTTGAGCAATTAACTCTTCTGGTAAATAATAATCAAATTCTTCTGTATTCATAATTTACTCCTTTAAAATAAACCTTTAAGGTAAGGCCTTTTTAATAAATCATATGCTTTTTTAGTTGCAATTCTTCCACGAGGTGTACGATTAATATACCCCTCTTGTAATAAATAAGGTTCATATACATCCTCAATTGTTCCACAAACCTCACCAATAGAGGCCGCAATTGATTCAAGTCCAACCGGACCACCCTTAAAATGATCAATAATACAGCCTAAATACTTTATATCCGTTTGATCTAGACCTGTCTTATCGATCATAAGCTTATCAAGGGCATATCTTGTAATTTCAAGATCAATATTACCATCGTGCATAACCATAGCAAAATCTCTTACACGACGAAAAAGACGATTAGCAATACGAGGCGTACCTCTACTTCTTAGTGCAAGTTCGGTTGCTGCTTCATCAGTAATATTAGAATTATAAACCTTAGCAGTTCTGGTAATAATCTTAAACAATTCATCGGTTGAATAATAATTAAGTCTTAAAACAACACCAAAGCGATCACGTAATGGTGCCGAAAGATCACCATACCTAGTAGTCGCTCCAACTAAGGTAAATGGTGGTAAATCGACCCTGATTGATCTTGTTGAATTATCTTTTCCAACAACAATATCAAGATAATAGTCCTCCATAGCACTATAAAGTATTTCCTCAACAAATGAAGGAAGACGATGAATTTCATCAATAAACAATACATCACCTTCATTAAGGGATGTTAAGATAGAAGCTAAATCACCACTTTTTTCAATTGCTGGACCTGAAACCGTTTTAATGTTAACGCCTAATTCGTTAGCAATAATTTCAGCCAATGTCGTTTTTCCAAGACCAGGTGGACCATAAAGCAGGACATGATCTAATGATTCATCTCTTTTAAGAGCAGCCTTAATATATACATCAAGCATTTCCTTTGCATTAGCCTGGCCAATATATTCTACAAGCTTCGAAGGACGAAGACTTAATTCACTTTCATCAGATTCAAGTAACTTTGAATCAACAACTCTTTCCTCCAAAAAAATCACCTCATAATCAATTATCTAAATTAATTTGTTAATATTTTTAATGCCTCTTTAATTAAAATACCCTCATCTTTAGTTAAATCAAGCTTGCCAACTGCTTTAGTAGCGTCTTTTTTAGAATATCCAAGTGAGCATAAAGCTTCAATTAAAGTGTCAGATTTAGGATCATTTGTAGGTGTATCATTTTGTTCAAATGAAACTTTTCCCTTCAAATCAAGAATAATTTGCAAGGAAGCCTTAGGTCCAATACCAGGAAATTTCTTCAAATACGCATCATTTCTAGCTTCAATTGCTTGACATATTTCATTTACAGTTGCACTAGCCAATATTGAAAGAGCACTTTTAGGTCCAATACCATTAACCGAAATAAGCTTTAAAAATAATTCCTTCTCTTCTTCCGTTTTAAAGCCATATAAATCTAAAATATCTTCTTTGACATATTGATAAACAAAAACAGTAAGCTCTTCATTTAAAGAAAAACTATAAGGATTAGCTGTTATAATTTGGTATCCTATAGCATTGTTTTCAAGAACAATGTATTTAGGGGTTATTTTTTTTATAATTCCTTTTATATAGCTATACATTATGCTAGTCTCCTTCTTACCTCATTATCTCCTAAAATATTTAAAATTTCATACAAAGATGGTGAGTTATCACTTTTTACCAATAAAATACGGATTATTTTCATAAAATCACCAAACATATAGTCTAAATTAAGTTCAAGCTTTTCCTTTTTATTTTTAGCAAAGCCAAGAGATGAAGAAAGCTCTTTAAGTTTAAGCGTCCATATATCCTCCGGCTCTTTAAATGATATAGTTAAGAAAGCTTCCTTAACCTTCGATACTAATTTTTCATCATAAGGCATCAAAAATTCCATTGAATCAAAATATTCATTATAGAAGAATTTAACCTTATCAAAAATTTGATCAAATCTTTCATATTCCTTACGAGGATTTTCACTGCTTCTTCCGATTGACATAATGGCCTTGAATTTAGATCTATCACAGACAATAAGCTTATATAGATCATTGTTATATTTCTTTGACCAATCCTCAATACGTTTAACAAGATCATCAATATTCATAAATGAAATAGTCTCTTTAGATATGCTTGACATTTTAGCAATATCAAATAAAGCACCTGTTTTACTCATTTTTTCAATTGTAAGTTTGAAATTATAAGTATCATTATTTTTAGAAGACATAAAATATTCCTCATAATTTGAATTTGCCAAGCATAATAAATAATTTACAATAGCTTCTTTAGGATAGCCAAGCTCAACCAAATAAGAAACAGATGCTTCAGGGTCTTTACGCTTTGAAAGTTTACGTTTATTACCATTTTCTTGTTTCATAATTGAATCAAGATGTAAATAATAAGGAAGTTCAAAACCAAGTGTATTAAATAATTCATAGTGAATAGGTAGTGATGTTATCCATTCCTCACCACGAATAACATGAGTCGTACCCATAAAATGGTCGTCTACCGCATGAGCAAAATGATATGTTGGAAGCTTATCATTTTTGTAAATTACAATATCAAAATCATTTTCAGGAAGAGACAACTCTCCATGTAATAGATCAACGATTTTAAAACGCTTATTAAAATCTCCATTTGATTTTAATCTAATAACATAGGGATGACCTTCATCTATAAGCTTAATAGCATCTTCCTCTTTAATATCACGATATTTAGCATAAACGCCATAAATACCGGTTCTATTTCCGCTAGCTTCTTGTTCATTTCTAATACTTTTTATTTCCTCTTCAGTTAAAAAACAAGGGTATGCTAAGCCTTCTTTTAGCATATGCGCTAAGCAGGCATTATAAATATCCTTTCTTTGACTTTGCATATATGGTGCATAGGTAGGATCATTATTATATTCAATTCCAAAATAATTTAATTGTTCCTTTAATGTTTCAAGGGAGCCTTCAACTGTTCTTTTAGTATCAGTATCTTCAATGCGTAAATAAAAAACACCTTTATTATCATAAGCAAGCTTATAATTTATTAATGCAGTATATAAAGAACCTGTATGTAAAAAACCCGTTGGACTTGGTGCAAAGCGCACAACCATGTTTTCCTTACGTTTAGGGTAGATTTTTTCATAATATGCCATATCATGAGGTAATTGACCAAAAATTCTATTAATTAATTTATCTGAATACATAATAAGTTGTCTTTAAAGACATGCCTCACTTTCTTATTTTCTTAATAATCATTCATTTTATTATACCAAATTAGAATAAGTAATTCAAATTCTTTATTTCCAAAATAAAAAGGCTTTTTGGCCTTCAATTTAATTAATAAATTTATTAAAATTCATATTTAAGATTTCATATATCCTCCAAATCGACTAAAAATAGTATAAAATATTTTATAATTTGATATTATCATTAATGACAAATTTTGTCAAATATTTATAAAGTTTTAGATTTTCAATAATTAATAATAAAAGTATTACTCAATCATGTTTTTTTACCACTTTTTTCTCTAAAACAGGTTTAAAATGGTATTTTTAGCTAAATGGTGTTACAAATAAACTTAAAACCTTCTTAATAAAAATGTTTCCTTGATGTTAAATTAATTAAAAAAGTATGATAAAACCTCTAGCAAAAAAACTAGAGGTTCTATTATTTATAAAGATGTATCATCTGATAATACTTCTTCTTTAGCTTTTTCAGGCTTTTTATAATCAGGGTCAGTAGAAATTAAAACAGGAATTATAATTGGATTAGCTTTACTTGTTTTATATACAAGTCTTGATAAATCATTCTTAAGGTCATTTTTAAAATCAGACCAATTAACAAAGCGTTCATGTAAATATTTATCCGCCACTTTATTAAATAGCTTAATAATTTCATCCTTAAATGACTCATTTTCCTTAAGATATGTAAATCCTTTTGAAACTATTTCAACAGGAGTTAAAAGCTTTTTAGTACGTGGATTAATATTACAACAAACAAGTAAAACTCCATCCTCACCTAAAAGCTCACGATCACGCATAACGACATCACCAACATCGCCTACAGCATCACCGTCAATCATTATTTCACCAACAGGAACACTATCAGTAATCCCAACATATTCACCATTTAAAATTGATAGTACATCACCGTTATCTAAAATCTTTAAATTATCTAAATTAAAGCCAACACAACGAGCAATTTGAATCATTGCATATTGGTGACGATATTCACCAATCACTGGAATTACATACTTTGGATGAAGCAAATTAATCATTTGCTTAAGCTCTTCACGATCAGCATGTGACTCAATTAAAAGATTAGATTTAAGATTTCTAACATTTGTAGTAACACGATATAGCATATCAAGTGTACGAGCAGCCATCTTTTCTGTACCAGGGTAGGGATTAGTTAAAACAATAACCGTATCGGTTGCTTCTATGTGAACTAATCTATCAATATGCTTAGACATTCTTTGAAGCATAAAATATGGTTCATGTCTTTCTCCAGTTACAATTACAACAAGATCTTTGTCATTATTTTTCCTAGTATCATCAATAAACTTTAAATTAGCCATCTTATCTTCTGGAATATTCAAATACCCCATATTAATTGCTAGATTAACAATTTTTTGCGTTTTTCTTCCAAGAATCGCAACTCTTCTACCAAAAGAAATTGAAATATCTACAATCATCTGAATTCGCTGAAGATCATTTGAAAATAGTGAAACAATAATTCTTCCATCAGCTGAAACAAACATATTTTCAATTCGTTGCTTAAATTCTAAAATAGTTCCTCGTCCACCCTCATTTAAAGCACCAAGTGTTTCTGGTAGCAAAGCAAGTACTCCTTCTCTTGAAGCTTTTACTAAAGATTCATACATAGATGTAAAATCAGTTTGATGGGCATTTTGATCAAATGTAAAATTACCCGTATAAATGATATTTCCATCTGGTGTATTTATAATGATTCCTAATGAATCAGGAATATTATGAGCTACCTCATAAAATCTGATTTTAAAATCTCCAAAAGTAATTTCTGTTGAATCCTTAACTTCAACAAAATTTTCATCCTTATTAAGATTTGGCTTAAGTCCATCTCTTACAAGTGCTAATGTAAAGCGTGATCCATATACCTTAGTCTCAATTTCTTCAAGTAAATGACCAACTGAGCCAATATGATCATCATGACCATGGGTTAAAAAAATACCAACAATACGGTCTTTATTTTCAACCAAATAGGTTGTATCGGGAATAATATTATCAACACCATAAAGCTCTGATGTAGGGTATTTTAAACCGGCATCAAGAATAAAAAGTTTATCATCTACCTCAACAACATATAAATTTTTTCCATTTTCCTGCAGTCCACCTAAACTAAAAATATTTATTTTACTCATAATTTTGTGCATAATTAAAAAGTAATTATACACTTCCTCCTTATCTATTTATAATATAATCGTTAATACAACATTCTTATAATAACATAAAATAAATAAAATTAAAAGAAATAATTCCTATAATTAATAAAAAGATATCCTAAATAATCAAAAAATTGCCATTTAAAGCCAATATAAATAACTAGTATCCACCATTTTATAATCATTTTTTTGATGTTAGATATCATTCTAAGCATTTAATGACTCATTATTCTTGTATATAGCACCAGGTATAAAAAAATTTTTAAATGATTTTTCTACATTATTTGTTATTGATTTATTTTTTTATATTCTATTTCGCCTAATTTTTTTATATTTTATTTGCACTTTCTTTTGTCATGTTTTTACCTCTTGTAAATTATATCAATGTAATATCACAAATTATTTTTAGCATTAAAAAAAGAATGTTTTTCAACATTCTCTTACTTATTCATAGCTGCTCTTAACTTCTTAGCAATTTCCTCGCATTCGGCATCAGATGCAATCTTAAGACCTGGATTCATAAGGAAAACGCCATTCCATTCATAATCATCCTTGTACTTAGGAACTAAATGGAAATGAAGATGATGACCAGTATCACCATATGCTCCATAATTCACCTTGTCAGGATTGAATACCTTATGAATAGCATTTGAAACAGTATTAATATCTTTAAAGAATTGATTTCTTTCCTCATCTGTTAATTCAATTATTTCTGATACATGCTTCTTATGAGCAACAATTACACGGCCTGGGTGTGATTGCTCCTTAAAAATATAAACATTTGAAGATTCCATTTCACAACAAAAATATCCAAATTTAGCGACTAAGTCACCTTTCATACAATATGCACAATTTTGATCTAACATAATTAAAATTCCTCCTAAGATAATTATAAATCTATTATTTTAAATATCAAGTGGCAAATCTTTATTTTCTACAAATTCTTCTTTACCATTAATATTAAATGTTACATTTTCACAATGAACTTTACCACATTTTTTCAAAGTATAATTATTTAAAGAAGTTATATAAGAATCCTTAATATAAATGTTATCAATTGTTTTATCATTTATTCCAACAACCTTAAGAGCGGTCTTTGATGATGCGCAATAAACATTATTAATATAGATATCTCTAAAATATGGAATATCTGCTGGGTCTGTTGTAACAACATCATCAGTTGTTTCATGCTCCATTTTAAACAATGAATAATCCATATTAAATATCATGGCCTCATTTAAAATATCTACCATATTAATATTTTCAATATGAATATCAGATACAACTCCGCCACGTCCTATCGCAGATTTAAAACGAATTCCAATATCAGTACCAACAAATGTTGAATTTGTACACCATAAATTTTCAATTCCTCTACTCATTTCCGAACCTATTACAATACCACCATGGGCATGATATACCATACAATCATGGATATATACATTTTTAGTTGGGCGTTTAATCATTCGTGCCTTCTTATTTTTTCCAGCCTTAATGCAGATACCATCATCACCAACCTCAAAAGTTGAATTTTTAATTTCAACATTTGTACATGATTCAACATCAACACCATCGCCATTTTGAGCAGAATATTCATTTTTAACAATAACATTATTCATAGTTAAATGTGAACAAAATAAAGGATGAATATTCCAAGCAGGACTATTAGATGATATAATTCCTTCAATAAGAATATGATCACACTCAACAATAGAAATTAAAACAGGTCTAAAAAAATCATAATAATCTTGAGCTAAATTTAAATCCATTTTAGCCTCAGTTAAAAGACATCCCTCATAACTTGATTTAGATGGAAACCAAATCAAACCATCTTTTCCTTCAATAAGATATGGTGATTTTTGAAGGCATTTATCAAAGAATTTTTGAGGAACCTTAAACTGTTTAAGTGGTCTCCAAGAAAAACCATCGCCGTCTATTGTTCCACGTCCTGTAATAGCAATATTAGATACCTTATAAGCACTAATTGGGCTATTACATCTCATACATTCCATACCTTCCCAATTAGCCATTTTTACTTGATAAAACTCTTTTTTCTTTGGGAAAAACAAATAGCAATTTAATGGTAAATATAAATTAACATTGTCCTTTAAAACGATTGGTGAAGATGAAATATATTTTGCCGGAAGAACAATTCTTCCGCCACCATTTAAAGAGCATTTATCAATAAGCGATTGAATTAAAATGCCATTTTCTTTGGGATTATTAGAAATATGCCCATAATCTTCTAATACATAATCAACATCAATTAATTTTGGTAATTCAACTTTAAAATTCATAAGTATAACTTCCTTTCAAAAGATATCTTCATTTTATTTAATTAAAGAAAAATTGTCTAGAAAAAGTATCACAATTATTCATGATTTTTAAAATGAACTATTGGAAGCTTCCAACGATAATGATATGCTAAAAGTCTTATAGCAATAATAAAGAATGTGACTGAAAAAATATTTACGTAGGGATTACATCCTACTTTATACAATATATAGTAAATAATGGCACCAATAATAGTTGGAACTGCATAAATATGCTTACAAAAAATATTAGGAACCTTTGCCGCAAAAATATCTCTAAGCATTCCACCACCAACGGCTGTAATTGTTGCCATAAAAACAATTAAAAAACCATTTCCATTAAGTCCTTCTGCCATCTTTGAAATAGTAACATCAGCTCCAACAACAACAAAAGCACCAAGACCTATTGCATCAGTTATTGTAAGAAGATCATTATACCACTTTTTTTCTGTTAATGAATCATCCTTAATAATGTAAAATACAATAAAAAGCAGTAAACTTGTTGAAGCAGAAATAATTACATAAAGGGGATCAATAAACAAACTTTGAGGAAAAACACCAAGCATTATATCTCTTAAAAGTCCTCCACCACAAGCTGTTACAACCCCTAATATAATGACGCCTAAAGCATCTAAACGTCTATTAATTGCTGTCATAGCTCCTGATATTGCAAAAGCAATTGTACCAACAATTTCAAGAATTATAAAAACTGTATTAAACATATAATAATACCTTAATAATACTTTTAGGTATTACTTCACTTCCTTACTATCATATTTATCAATAATGATTTGAACAAGAGGGTGACGAACAACATCCAACTTTTCAAATTTAACAATACCAATTTGCTTTACATCATTAAACAAATAACACGCTTCAATTAGACCCGATTTTTTCCCTTGAGGTAAATCAATTTGCGAAATATCACCTGTTATAACCATTTTAGAGTTAAAGCCAAGACGTGTTAAAAACATTTTCATTTGCATTTGGGTTGTATTTTGTGCTTCATCTAAAATTGCATAAGCATTTTCAAGCGTTCTTCCACGCATATAGGCAAGAGGAGCAATTTCAATTATACCTCTTTCAATATAAGAAGCAGTTGTCTCAAGACCTAATGTATCATAAAGGGCATCATAAAGTGGTCTTAAATATGGATCAATCTTTTCCTTTAAATCACCTGGTAAAAAGCCTAAAGATTCACCTGCTTCTACAGCTGGTCTTGTTAAAATAAGATGTTTAATAATTCCTTTTTTTAACAACGATACAGCATATACAACTGCTAAATAAGTTTTACCTGTACCAGCAGGTCCAACTCCAAAAACAATATCATGACTCTCAAGAGCATTAATATATTCTCTTTGCTTAAGTGTTTTAGGATAAATCGCTTTACCCAAAAAATTTCTTTCTAGCATTTCTTTTTTCTTATATAATGAAAAGCATAAATCTGCCTTATTCTCATCAAGTAAATTTTTAATATAAATTATATCTCTACTAGAAATTGAATATTGGTTTTCAAGCATAAATAAAAAGATATTAAACATTTTATCAAGCTTATCTTGTATTATCTTGCTATCACTATTATACATAATACCATCAAGTAAAAGCTCAAGCTTAATATTATATAATTCTTCAATTAATTTAATATTCTGATTACCTACGCCACTAATGGCTTTAATTGTTTCAATATCTTTTAAATTAATGCTTAATTTCATAACTATCAGTACCTTTGGAATACACCTATTGATTCCACTTTCTTTAATAAAAATTTAAATGTATACATGCCACTATCTTCCTTATGATTTAATAACTCAATTCTTTCAAGACTTTCTGCCTCATAATGACGATTTAAATTAAAATCATCTTTGATTTGTGCAATTGCATAATCACGTGCCGTGTCAAATGTATACTCTTTTATTATATCACATAATTCAAGTTCTTCAATTTTATATATTTTAAAAAAATTAAATAAATTAAATTTCAAAGTTTTTTTAGTGTTATATGATTCATATTTATTTTTCTTTCCAAGAGAAAAATTATTATTAAATATTGAAAATAAATTATAATTATATGAATTACCCGTTTCTTTAAGCTCTGTGATACTTTTATCAATAGATATTTCTTTTTCTTCATAGGTTATTCCAAATACAGCTCCGCGCGCTTCAACAAATGATTCACTAACTTGTCCCGAAATTAAAATATCACCTTTTTTTACGTATTGATTTTCACAAACGTTAGACTTTCCATTATAAACTATGAATTTTTTTATAACAGCGTCTTTTTTAGCTACAATATTACCATATTGTTCAACTTTAGCTGTTTGTTCATTATTATTAATAATAACATAAATAGTAGCTCCATCCTTATAAGTACTAATCCACTCATAATCTGAAAAGCTAATACGAAGATTTTTTGATAATTCCTCAAAATCAATACTAATAAAATTCCAGAACATAAAATGCGTATATTCTTTTTTTATTTTTTCTTCAATTTGATTATTAATAATGTACTCGCCATTAAAACAAATATTACTTACACGCATGGTATTAATGTATAAAACTAAAACAAATATTAAGCATGATAAAATTAAAATAAGATTTTGGAGGATTCTTTTTTTAATTTTTGTGATTTCATTTTCCGATAAAGTATAATTTATTTTATTTTCATCTAAATACTTTTTGGTAATACCATCCGTTTTAAAATATACAAAGTTATCTAAAACCTTTACACTTGAAGCTACAATTTTTTCACTATACTTAAAAAACAAACTCTTCTTCATCTTAATGCTATAAATGTTCATCATTTTTTCTCCTTACCATCATAATTTGTCCTTTAATTACAAGCAAATAACCATCCATCTTACTAATTTGAAGTTTAGTCCCGGTTATTAAAAAGTGCTCAAGTTCAATTGAATTATTTAAAACTTCTTTTATTTTGATGTAATTTTCAATCATAAGTTCATCATAAAACCAATAAAGCTTATCCTTTTTTTGCACTTTCTCACCAGTAAAAATGTATGCATTAAGATTAAAAAAAATTCATCTCCTAAAGGAAATGAATTAATTTTATAAAACTAAAAACAATAGCCAAGCTAGTCCATAATAAATTGCAATTGCTAAAAGATCATTTAAGGTAGTAATAAATGGTCCTGATGCAACAGCTGGGTCTACATGAATTTTAGTAAGTAAAATTGGTACAAAAGAACCAACAATACTTGACGCAGTCATAGCAACTAAAAGAGAAATACCAACAATACCCGCTGCTTTTAAGCATTCATAAACCATAAAAGGATCACCCTCTACAATTGGTTGCTTACGAATACATAAAAAAGCAAAGACAAAAATAAAGGAAACAACACCTAAAATTAGACCATTTAAAAAACCAACACGAAGTTCCTTTAAAATTGTTTTTCCATAGACATGTTCATCCTCTTGATCAGATATGACACGAATTGTAACCGCAAGCGACTGCGTACCAACATTACCGGCCATATCTAAAACCATTGATTGGAAAAATACAATGGCTGGTAAAACAGCAATAACGGTTTCAAACGTTGAAAGCATCATCGATACAACAAGTCCTAAAAACATTAGTGCAATTAACCAAGGAAGTCTTTTCTTTATTGATGAAAAAGTTGATTCATCAAGATCATCATTTTCTGTTAAACCTCCGAGTTTAGCATAATCATCTTGCAATTCTTCACCAACAGATTCAGTAATATCATCAGACGTAATAACTCCAACAAGCTGATGATTATTGTTTAATACGGGAATTGAATCAAGTCCATATTCCTTAATTTCATGTAAGCAATCACTTACAAGTGTTGTTGTAACAAGAGTGGGATAAGATGTTTTTATTATATCATCAAGATTTGTATCTTCTCTTGCAATAATTAAATCACGTAAATCAATTGAGCCATAAAATACATTATTTTCTTTTATTACATAAATTGTTGAAACATTATCGTTATCTGCAGCCTCTTGAATAAGCATTCTCATTGCTTGTTTTACGGTTGAGCCATAAGAAATAGAGATATAATTGGTAGTCATTTTAGAACCAATCATATCATCATCGTATGATTCAATCAGGTGAATATCATCCTTAGTATCATTGTCCATTAAATCAATGATTTTAATTTTATCCTTATCATCAAGCTCATCAAGAACATCGACCGCATCGTCGGCATCCATCTCCTGAATGATATCAGCAGCCTTATCATAATCAAGTTCGTCAACATAATCATCGACATCCTCTAAATAAGAGAAAACCTCAGCTGTTTTTTCATTACCTAAAATCTTATAAAGTTTAATACGTTCATCCTTAGTAAGTTTTTCAACGACATTAGCAATATCACTTTCATGATAATCATCTAGCTGCTTACGCTTTTCATCATCAGAAATATTACTATCAATGATTTTTTCGATTTCAGCTTCATAATCTCTTTCTTCTTCAGACTTTAATTCTGCCATAATATTCACCAGTCCTTTCTTTAAAAAATGCCCTAAAAAGGGCAAGCATTAGAAATCAGCTAAAGAAAGTGCAATCTTCATCATATTTGTGAATGAATTTTGACGTTCTTCTGCAGTTGTAACCTCATGGGTAATAAATGAATCAGAAATTGTAAGTAGGCATGTAGCACGTTTATTAAGATATTTTGCAGTTGCAAACAATGCAAAAGACTCCATTTCAACGGCACCGCAACCATGCTCATCTCTTACAGATTGCCAACTAAAATTTGGATTTGGATGATAGAAAACATCGGATGAATGGGCACGACCCTCTTTTAACTCAATGCCAAGCTTCTTAGCTTGTGAGTGTAAATACTTATTTAATTCATCATTAGATGACAGTACATCTTCTTCATAACCAAATGCAACCTTAGCAAATGTCGATTCACTCCAAGCATCCTTAATTAAAACAGTATCATATACAGCTAAATCCTTTGAATACGCACCAGCTGAGCCAATTCTGACAATATTTTCAACGCCATAGAATGAATAAAGTTCATAAGCATAAATACCTAAAGATGCCATACCCATACCAGAACCCATAACAGAAATAAGCTTTCCATTATATTTTCCTGTATAGCCAAACATATTTCTTACACCATTAAATTTAACAACATCTGTTAAAAAATTATCTGCAATAAACTTCGCACGAAGAGGATCTCCTGGAAGTAAAACTGTTTTTGCAATTAAATTTTCATCCCTACATTCAATATGAGGAGTTGGAATATTAGTATTGCTCATTAGATGAACCTCCTTCTACAATTTGTACGCCGCATGATGCCCCAATTCTTGAAGCGCCAGCTTTAATCATTTCATCAAATTCAGCCTTATTATGAACCCCACCTGATGCCTTCACGCCCATATCTGGACCTACAGTTTCACGCATAAGCTTAACATCACAAGCAGTAGCTCCACCAGTACCAAAGCCAGTTGAAGTCTTAACAAAATCAGCCCCAGCACGCTTAGCACACTTACAAGCTTCTACCTTTTCTTCATCAGTTAAATAACATGTTTCAATAATAACCTTTGTCGTAACACCATTTGCAGCATCTACAACAGCCTTAATGTCTTCATAAACATAATTCCAATTATGAGCTTTAGCCTCACCAACATTAATTACCATATCGACCTCATCAGCACCATCGGCAATTGCTCTTGTTGTTTCATAAGCCTTTACATCTTTAGTATTTGCACCAAGTGGGAATCCTATTACAGTACAAACTAAAACATCGCTACCACCTAATAATTCATGAGCAAAAGATACCCAATATGGATTTACACAAACACTCTTAAAATCATATTTGTTTGCTTCGGCACATAGATTGGCAATTTGCTCACGTGTAGCTGTTGCCTTTAATAATGTGTGATCAATGTACTTACTATCTTTCATATATATTCCTCTTCTTTCTTTAGTTTATAAGTCAAGGACTTGCGCAAAAGGTACCTCCTTAAGCGCTACCTTTACCTCATCAAATTTAGTTTTTAAAATGATCTTACGAGCCTTTTTAAAGCTCTTTTCATCAACCATTAAAACATCATATAGTCTCGCATCAACAAGACCTAAATATTTATCTATTTTCTTTTTTAAATCTTCATAGGATACAATTATTCTACTAGTACCAGTATCAATTCTTACAAGCTTTACGCATGGTGGAATAACAAATGGTTTTTTTAAGTCCATATCTACACCGACATAAACACGACGTGATTCATTTTCTTTAAAGAAAACATAATTTAAAAAATCATATCCATCAAGATTTTGAATTTGATCTTTTATTTCCAAGAATGAGTAAATACTTGCAAGAGATTCCTTATCAAGACGAGAATAATTCATAAACTCCTCTTCATATTTTTTCTTATATCCAACCTTTACAAGCTCAAAAGCATTAATTAAAAGTGATCTTTTAAAAGGAGAAACATCTTCAAAATACTCATTATAAACAGAAAAACCAAATCTTTTACAAATCACTTCAATCATATCAACTATTTTTGAAACCTTATATGTATTGTTTAAAACATCAAACTCAACATAAATATTCAAATCTAAATATTTAGGATCAAGTCTTTGAATATTTGATACAATTGATTTTGTATTAAAAATGAAATCTGCGTCCATATTAATTACTGTATTATGATATTTAGCTACCTTGATTGCACCCTCTTGAAGTAATCTCATATAAGGCTGAGCTTCTAAATAAGTTAATAACTCGGCTTTATCGTAAACACGGGTTCCTTCTTTAAAAAAATAGTAACGAAATTTCATTTTATCACTTCCAATGTTGATTTTATCATTTTTGACACTAAATGTCAAAAATCTTCTTCATATCTAAAAGAGCGGAGTAGTCAGTCATTTTTACGGTTAAAGGGGAAACACTTATTTTTCCTTCATTAATTATACTAATATCCGTCTTACATTTTTCAAAAACAGAGTCTATAGGACAAAATTCGAAATTAAATTCTTTTATATTTTTGGGAATATTAATATTAAGACTATAATTCTTACTATATAATTTAAATTTCATTATAGTATCAAGCATTTTTCTTACAAATATTAAATCATTTGCTTCGTAATCATAAGCGACTGAAAAAGCTAACGAATATATACTTTTTAAACAAGCCTCTCTTGCAACAGCTACTGTGCCTGAATAAAAAGTATCAATTCCTAAATTATAACCTTTATTAATCCCTGAAACAATTAAATCTGGTTTAAAATTAGTAAATTTTAAGCAAAAAAGTACTGATTGAACGGGAGTATATGGTTGTTGATAAAATTTTATACCTTCTACTTCCTTATAAAAAGTAAGTTCAGATGCATTATGTTCTTCAATATTAATTGAATGCGATTTAGCACTTTGATTAAAAGAAGGTGCAATAACCATTACCTCACCATAAGGCTTTAGCATTAAAGCTAAAGCCTCAAGGATAGGTGATGATACACCATCATCATTACATACGAGGATTTGCATAGAAACTTAAAACAATATTATGACATCTTGGACAAAGCTCATCATCTAAAACTTCAGGCACAGTTGCCCAACATCTTGAACAAACATGACCTTGAGCAGCTTCTACAGTAGCCTTAAAGCTATCGCCCTTAACCTCTTCATATTGAGAAACAATTAAAATTTGTGCAATATTAGCATTCAAGCGTTTAAATAAATCACTAGCGTGTTCATCTAATGTTAAAGTTAATTTTGCGGCAAATGACTTACCAATTACTTTACTTGCACGTGCTTCTTCTAAAGCCTTTAAAATTTCTTGACGATAAGTCATAAATTCATCAAAATCAGCCTCTAAAGATGTATACTTAGAATAATCACAAACCTTAGGCATATCCTCAAGATATACATCAATTTCTTTCTTTCCAGGTAAGAACTCATATGCTTCTGACGCAGTATGAGGAATAATTGGGCTTGTCATTGTAATTAAAATCTTAGCAGCATTATATAATACTGTTTGTACACTTCTTCTTGTAATGGATGATGCAGGCTCAATATATAAAATATCCTTAACAAAATCAAGATAGAATGCACTTAAATCATTAGCAATAAAAGTATTTAAAGACTTATAAACAGCATTAAAATCAAATGCATCATAAGCCTCATGAAGGCTCTTAACCAAACCATTAAGTTTAATCATCATATATTTATCAACATTTGGCATTTCGTCTAATGAAACAGCCTCATCCGGATTAAAGCCTTCAAGATTAGCAAGCATAAACTTAATAGTATTACGAATCTTACGATAAGAATCAGAAACTTGCTTAATTAGCTCCTTTGACATAACGAAATCAGATTTAAAATCAACAGATGAAACCCAAAGACGTAAAATATCGGCACCATTTTCATTACATACCTTAATCGGATCAACTGTATTACCTAAAGATTTTGACATCTTTCTGCCTTCACCATCAAGAGTGAATCCATGTGATAAAACAGCCTTATATGGAGCAACACCGGTTGTTGCAACACCCGTAATAATTGATGAATTAAACCATCCACGGTATTGATCTGAGCCTTCAAGATATAAATCAGCTGGATACTTTAAACCTCTTCTTTCAAGAAGCTTATGACTTGAACCTGAATCAAACCATACATCCATGATATCCATTTCTTTTTTGAAAATACCATTTGGAGAATGAGGATTTGAATAACCTTCTGGTAATAAATCCTTAGCTTCACGCTTAAACCATTCATTTGAACCAAATTCATCAAAAATTTGAGCAACATGTTCAATTACTACCGGATCAAGAATAGACTCTCCATCCTCACAATAAAATACTGGAATAGGAACACCCCATGCTCTTTGTCTTGAAATACACCAATCATGACGATCACGAATCATATTTGAAATACGTGTATCACCCCATGTTGGATTCCATTTAACCTTATGAATTTGCTCTAAAATTTCATTCTTAATTGGATCAATAGATGCGAACCATTGAGGTGTAGCTCTAAAAATAACAGGCTTTTTAGTACGCCAATCATGTGGATAGCTATGAGTAATAGGTTGAAGCTTTAATAATAAACCTTTTTCCTTTAAATCTTCGATAATTGGATCTTCTGATTTTTCATAGAACATACCAGCATATTTGCCAGTTTGAGGCATTTGAATACCCTTATCATCTACATATACTAGCATAGGTAGGCCATATTTTTTACCTGCCTCATAGTCTTCTTCTCCATATCCAGGAGCGATATGTACAAATCCTGTACCATCAGTTGTAGTAACATAATCAGCATTAATCGAAATGCCAAAACGATCATCATATAGTGGATGTTTGTACTTAATATTTAAAAGCTCATTTCCTTTATAGCGTTTTAAAACATTAATATTTTCAAGGCCTAATGACTCCTTCAAAGCGTTTAATAAAGCCTCAGCACATAATAATTTGCCCTTATTTGAATCAATTAAGCAATAATCAATTTCTGGTCCTGCACAAACAGCGACATTTCCAGGTAATGTCCACGGAGTTGTTGTCCAAACAAGGAACGATGCACCATTAAGCTCCCCTTCTTGTTCAACAATTGGAAATTTAAAGTAAATAGACTTACTTGTTACATCCTTATACTCAATTTCAGCCTCAGCTAAAGCAGATTCTGAAGATGGTGACCAATAAACTGGCTTTAGGCCTTTATAAATTAAACCTCGTTCAACCATTTTACCAAAAACTCTAATTTGATCACGTTCAAAATCATGTGTTAAAGTAATGTAAGGATGATCCCAATCAGCCATAACACCTAAACGTCTAAACCCAACCTTTTGGCGTTCAACCTGCTTATAAGCATATTCAGCACATAAATCTCTAAATTGTGATAAAGGAATTTCCTTTCTATTTACACCTGACTTTTGTAAAGCATTTTCAATAGGAAGACCATGTGTATCCCATCCGGGAATATATAAAGAATAAAATCCATTCATATTTTTATATCTTACGATAATATCCTTTAAAATTTTATTTAAAGCATGGCCTAAATGAATATCTCCATTAGCATATGGTGGTCCATCATGAAGTGTATATTCACGTAATCCTTTATTTTTTTCTAATACTTTCTCATATACATGATTTTGATTCCATTTTTCTTGAATTAAAGGTTCCTTTTGACCTAAATTACCACGCATTTCAAAATTTGTTTTACCCATTAAAAGGGTATCTTTGTAATCCTTCATTTTATTCCTCCTTAAAAAAATAAAAAACGTCCTTAAAAAAGGACGCCATTGACGTGTTACCACCTTAATTCTAGGAAAACCTAGCACTCATTATTCCTTAACGCGGAAGACGGAACACCCTCATCGAATGTCCATTTTTGTTAGTGATCTAAAGATAACTATTGTTGGCTTTCACCATCCCAACTCGCTTGAATGTGCGTTACCTTTCGTCTAACTCATCAATGTTTATATACGAAATAATTATATACTATTTAATAATTTAGTACAAGTAATTTTTTTAGATTTGGTGAAGTAGTTCATTTAATGAACCATCGGAAAATTCTTCCTTACGAGCAAAACAATAGGTATAATCATTAATTTTTACAGTATTACCATCAACAGCATAACAAGCACCTGCAAAAAAAGCTAAAAGTTTATTTACACCCATAATTGGAAGCTTTTCAAAATTAATAATTAAAGGGCTTCCAAGCTTCATTTGATCAACCAAAAAGGCCGCTCTTTCATCATCATCTTGAATTTGTTCAAAAATAACTCTTTCTGAGGCTAGTGTTGTAGCCTCATTATTTAAATTATTAGAAGCTTCTTCATATTCATTTACTTTTTTTGATTTTGAAAATAAACCCATATTAATTAGCCTCCCTTCCCACATCATAACCCTCATTAGTTTCAAAAGGAATAACAGACGCATGATTATTCTTTCTCATCATAACTAGAGTTGTATCAGCATAATTTTGTAAAATAGCCGTACGCTGAGGCGGACATGCAATAATAACCTGAAGTGGCATCGTTGAAATAAAGTCCATCATAGATTTCATACGATTAGCATCCATCTTATCAAAAACCTCATCAAAAATAACCAAACCAATTGAATCACGATTTGCGGTTTTATTTTGCGAATAAATACGGACAAATGAAGCAATGATAGCTACATAGAATGGAACCTGAGTTTCACCTCCGGATTTTTCTTTAAATACCTTTGAGTAAAGCATTGATTCACCAAATTCATTGATAATCTTAATATCATAATCCATATATGTACGATAATCAGTAAATTTACTAATTGCACCATTTGAGTTTAATTCGTCACTTGCAAGAGATGTAAATAACATATCAAGCTGTTCATTATACTGCTGTTCAAAATCATAGTTAAAAATTGAACGGCCATCACTTATAGAATCAGCCTTAAACATATCATAGAACGCTGCATATTGACTTGATTTAGGGAAAATAAATTCATAAGAATCACGACCAAACTTAATTGACTTAAGAGTATCATTAATCTTAGAAATTTCCGCCTCAGCTGTCATTATATTATTACGAAGCTTAGAAATAAAGTCTTCCTTAAAAATAATTTCAGCTGTCTCACGAGCTTTACGAACTTGCTCCTCTTGCTCTACTAATGTAGATTTTTCAAGCTTATTTAATTCATCTAGATAGTGAGGCATTTCTGATGTACCAAGAGCCAAATTAGATGCATATGTATTAATATACTTCATTTGCTTATTAGTTAATCCATCAGCTAAATTATCATAATTTTGATCACATTTACTCATACGACTGTTAACATCATCAATTGCACGAGGAACAGCCATTTGCGCTACAAGATCCTTATATTCATCCTTGGCCTTTACCTCAAGCTCAAGATTGTCAGCCATAAGCTCACCTAATTCTTTTTGAATTAGAACCTTATTAGTATCTAAATCCTTTATTTGACGTTCAAAAGTTTCAATTGTAGATTTAATTGAACCAATTTCTGATACAGCAAGCATCTTTTTAGCATCAGATTGCTTGATTAATTGATTAGTCTTTTGATATTCTTCTTCAATTTCAGACACAGAAAGCTTTTTAATAGAGGCCTTTTTCACATTTAATTCTGAAAGCTGTCTTGATAATTCATTAAATCTTAGAACCTTATCAAGAGATGAGATTAAAGATTTCAAATCAAATGATCTTAATGCTTCATTTTGTTCACGTAAAACATTAAGTTTATTATTTATTTCATAATATTCCGTCTTTAAGACATTACCCTTTGAATTCCAATACTCTGTTTGTTCACCAAGAGCACTCTTACCAATAAAACGATCCACATTTAAATTCATGTTTCTTACAACGAAGCCACGATAAATTAAACCATCATTAGTAATAGATGTTTGATATTTCTTAAGATCATATTCGTGATCACATCTTATAACATTACCACAGGTAAAATTAATATAATATCTTGCGTCTTGATTAATTGAATCCATAATTTCAGCAAGAGAGTTTTTAGAATAATCCTTGAATCGTTGCATTTCCTGCGTATTTACAAGTCCTAGTCCATAAGAACGATACTTCCCTTTGTTTCTAGCAAATATCTCAAGAGCGTCATCATAATACGTTGGCTCAACAATAAGGTCAAAACGACGATTACCTAAATATGCTTCAATTGTTCTTGCCCATTCTTTATCCTTAATTTCAATAAGCTCAGCAAAAATATGAACAGATATATCCTTATTAAACTTACGCTTTAAGCCTTCAACAATATCTTGTCTTATTCCTAAAACATCCGGTGAATAATTTAAACGATTTTGACCAAGAGATGCAATTGCATTTCTTACCTCATTCATCTCTTTAACTTTTTCATCCTTAGCACTTTGAAGCTTACCAGTAGATATCAGATTTTCATTAATAACATCTTGGAATTCTTTATCATATTTAATTAATTCCTGTTTAGTGTTTTGAATCATTAAAGGGTCAATATTAGAAAGAGGAACGTTTGCAAACTCTTTAAATAATGGAGAATCATTTTCATGACGGATGCGATTAATTGTATCCTTAATTATTGATGCACGCTTTAAATAGTTTTCCTCAACACCATCATATTCACGAAGTTCATTCTTAACCTGATTAATCTGCTTATCAACATATTCTTCAGCTTTAAAATCATCATTATTAGAAAGTACCTTATATAATTCCTTACTTCTTTCATTAAGAGACTCAATATAAGTATCTTGATGGTTTATTTCTTGAAGTTTTGATTCTCTTCTTTCATTCATGATGGCAATTTGTGTTTCTAGATCACCCTTTTTAGAGTCATAATTTTCAAGCTCAAATAATTTTAAAAGATAGCTTAAATATTTTTTATCCTCATTTACACTTAAAAGCTGATTATAAAGCTCTTGCATGTCATGTAGATCATTAATTTTGGCCTTAATAACCTTAAGAGTTTCCTCAAGATTTTTATATGATCTGATTGAATCCTGAATTGGTGAAATATCAATTTGCTTTTCCTCAAGAATGTTTTGATAAATAAATTCCTTTACATCAGAAATAGGCTTAAATGCTAAAGCCTTAGGAATCATTCTAAAGAAATCTTCATTAATAGAACCAAAAGCAGTTCTAAAGCCACGCTTCGCATCACGTTTAGATAGAAAATACTCAAATGAGCTATTTGTCTTTCTAAATTCAACAGTTGAATAAATATGATTATCATCGCTTACAAAGTATTGATCATTCATTCTAGTATTACTTGCAAGATAGAAAAGACTCTTTACAGGTGTTAAATCACCGAATGCATCCATAACAACACCAACAAGGAAATATTTATCTTCGGTTTCATCATAAAATTCAAGACAAATATCACCCGTAACATTACCATCTCTTAAGTATTCCTTATCCTCAAGACCAAGCTTACACTTAATATAACCTCTTAAATCACGTTTACCTTTTTCATTAGCTGCAAGGTTAAATTGTGTATCACCAGCTGTTATCACATAGGTAATAGCATCCAAAATGGTTGATTTACCAGAGGCATTAGGTCCTGTAAGTAAAACATTATTTTTAACATTAATTGTTTCATTTGCAAGGTAATGCCAATTAATTAATCTAATTTTTGTTAACTTTTTCATTCCTCATCACCTGCTTCACTAACAATTCTTGAAACGGTATTATAAACCTCTGTAATTTCTTCTGTATTGATTGCATATAGAATAGTTGGCATTATAACTACCTTTGTATTTGACATTGTAATATCACCAATTGTTTCAATTAAATTAAAACGACGGAATAAACGAAGCGCTGAAACTAAATCCGTTTTATTGATTCTCTTCTTTATTTCAAGGAAATTATATTTTTCATGAATATCTAAAACTGTAATTACAACATTTTCGTTTAATGATGTTTCCTTTAAACGTTCATGATATAAAATTCTTAAAATAAGTAAGATAATAGTTTCATCACGACGAAGTTTAAGGAAGCCTGTATTTTGATCACTTTTAAGCATAATTGCGCCAACACCTTGATCAAGCTTAACCTCATAACCTAAAATTGCAAAAAATTCATCAAATACTTCTTTATAAGAAACGACAAAATAATAATTGTCCTTATTATCCTTCTTATCTCTTGCAAGGAAAGTACTCGCAAGAAGCTTATTTGCTATATCTTTGAATGTTGCCTTCTGAACATTAGTTAATCTTTCATATGAATCCAACATTATTATTCACCAGCCTTAATAACAAAATTTGTAAATGTAAACTTGTAATGCTTAACCTCATCATCAAGCTTAGTAACATCCCATGATTGCTCACAGGCATAAATTAAAGTATAAATTAACATCATTACTGTATCTAAATCCGTATTAGGATGACATACATTAGATGCTAACATTTCACCATCAATTTGATATTTATTAAAGAAAGCACGTATTTCTTTTTCCTCATATGGTAAGCCGTATTCTCTTAAATATTCTTCCGTTGATTCATCAAAATCGAATGTTGATAAATCAAGCATTTGATTATCAATTCTTGAATATCTACCACGAGGAGCATATAAAGACGATTCCTGATCATAGGTTTTAGTTTGTCTTAGGGTAAACATTTGTTGAACTGTATTAATTGCAGAGTCCATATGATTAGCTTTACCTTCAAGCTTAATATACTTTAAAATTGTATTAAGCTTACCAGTGATATTATCATCTTCTGTTAATAAAAACTTAATTTTACCAATTGTAGAATCAATATAACGCTTATTTTTATAATCGATTTCACTAATAAATGAATCAAGACTATTAAATACATCTATCATATCATCAAGATCATGATAAACTCTATGGCTTGGATCGTCGAGAGTACGATATTTTTGCTTATAGTCCTCTATTAGTGTATACATTATAGCTTCATTTTGTTCATATTCTTCAAGTTTTGTTACAATTGGAAGACGATATTTATTAATATTATCTCCGGTTTTTAATTTAACATAGCCATTATCTAAAAGCTCATTTTTATAATCAATTAGTCGTCCAATTAAATCTTTAATTTCAGAGGTATCTACAACCGTTTGAATATAATCCTTCATTCTTGAATCTAGTCTTCTTATCGCTCTTAAAAGCTGTCTTGTATTTGAATAAACCTGCTCTAAAATCAAAGGATAATCACGATTAATCGGATTAGTTAACAATGAATAAATAGTATAAATATAACCATTATACTCATTTGGATTTAAATATGGTAAATCATCAACATAATCATCGCTATCATTATATACATATTGAGGAGCAACTTTAAGTAAAGCTTCACATAGTGTAATACCAGCATCTGTAAAATTGACAATTTCTTCATAGTCAGCATTTACGTCAACGTAAATCCAACCAGCTTCTTCTATTTTTCTAAGGGCAAAATAGGCCAAACTTTTTTTAGAGTTTGAGGCCTCATTAGCATCCTCATCATCTAAATCTTCATCCTTATCAAAAGCAAGATTGGAATTTTCTAAAAAATTAGTCAATTCATCTGCAAGAAGCTTTTTATCAGTTCCTAAAATTGAACCCGTTTCATATATTTTAAATGCTTCAATTAAACAAGAAGCATATAATCTTTTATTCTTTGATGATAATATCGAAAAGAAATTTTCAGGTATAATATCAAATATATCCATAATCACACCTCACCTGACATTTACATAAACATATTTTAGCAAAATTTTATATTAATTGCAATAAAATGGGGCTATATAAGGCAAAAAAAACATAGATTATATTTAGTAATCTATGCTAATTTTTTTAAACATTAAACTTAAATAACATTATATCTCCATCCTGGACAATATAATCCTTTCCTTCTTGTCTAACACGGCCTGCTTCTTTAACATGTGCCATTGACCCATATTTTTCAAGGTCTGCAAAAGAAACAGTCTCAGCACGAATAAAGCCTCTTTCAAAATCACTATGAATTATTCCTGCACACTCAGGAGCTGTCATTCCTTTACGGAAGGTCCAAGCCCTTACTTCTTTTTCACCTGCTGTAAAATAAGTCGCATAGCCAAGTAAATCATAAGTGGCACGAATTAATAAATTAAGACCAGCCTCTGGAATGCCAAGTTCTGACAAAAACATATCTCTTTCTTCTTGAGGCATAACCGCAACTTCAGCTTCAATTTCTGCAGATATTGGAATAACCTTACTACCTTCATTTGTTGCATATTTAACTAATTCATTATAATATTTAGAGTTTGTTGGATTTGCAATTTCTATATCAGACATATTAGCTACATACATAATAGGCTTAGCTGTTAAAAAGCCATAACGCTTAATATAAGGCATTTCTTGTTCTGAAAACTCTAAGGTTCTTACAGGTCGACCATCAATTAAAACCTCACGAATCTTTTTTAATAACGCAAATTCAAAAGGTGCGTCATCAATTTTAGATTGAGCCTTTTTTTCAATTTTAGGCATTCTCGTATCTACAATATCAAGATCTGAAAGAATTAATTCCATATTAATAATTTCAACATCACGAATTGGATCAACGCCACCCTCAACATGAGTAATATTAGGATCATCGAAACAACGAACAACCTCAAGAATAGCATCACAATTTCTAATGTTTGCAAGGAATTGATTTCCAAGTCCTTCACCCTTTGATGCACCCTTAACTAGACCAGCAATATCAGTAATTTCACATAAAGCTGGAACTAGAGATTTCGGTTTATACATTTCATTTAAATATTCTAATCTCTTATCAGGGACAGTTACAACACCAACATTTGGTTCAATTGTTGCAAAAGGATAATTAGCTGCAAGGGCACCTGCTTGAGTAATTGCATTAAATAGTGTTGATTTACCAACGTTTGGCAAACCAACAATTCCTGCTGTTAAAGCCATAAATAATACCTCCATCGGTTTTAAACCTTTTTTATTATATCATTTTAAATTATAAAAGGAAAGTCAAAATAAAAAAAGCTCCTAAGTATTAACTTAAAAGCTATTTTTCTTATTTTTCAAAAGTATCCTCATAAAGCTTAATCGCTCTTTTAACTGCTTCTTTAGCGTCATTACAACCATAAACTTCTTTAACAATGGTTTCTTTTCCTTCAAGTGTTTTATATACAGAGAAAAAATGTCTAATTTCATCCTGCATATGTAATGGAAGTTCGCTGATATCATTATAAATTGAATAATCAGGATCATTACATGGTACAGCTAAAATTTTTTCATCCTCATCTCCCTGATCAAGCATTTTTAAAACCCCAATAGGTTTACAATTTAAAATTGTCATAGGCAAAATTGCTTCACTACAAATAACAAGAACATCAAGAGGATCATGATCTCCACAATATGTATGAGGAATAAAGCCATAGTTTGCAGGATAATGCGTTGATGTATATAAAATACGATCTAAAAATAGCATTCCTGTTTCCTTATCTAACTCATATTTATTTTTCATCCCTTTTGAAATTTCAATATAAGCCAAAAACTTTTCGGGTGTGACACGCTTAGGGTCAACGTCTTTCCATATATTCATTGTCAATACTGATATAATATTTACAATCCATTATATTATATCTTCCTTTCTTATATTTTAGTTTGGATTGAATCGCTTTCTGTTCCAATACTATTATATCAAATATTGACATCTTTTTATAGTCTAAATTTATTTATTATATTTATTCTCTTTTCATATAATCATACATTTCCTTTAATGCACTTTTTTCAAGCCTTGAAACCTGAGCTTGGGAAATATCAAGATCACTTGCGATTTCCATTTGCGTCTCATCTAAAAAATATCTTTTATAAATAATTGCTTTTTGTCTTTCATCAAGTCTATTGTAGGCTTGTCTTAGCATTTTCTTTTCAACAATCCTATCAAGTAGCTTTTCATCATATCCAAGTTGATCAGAAAGTTCAATTATATCAGAGCCATTATCATAAATTGGGGTTGACATTGAAACTGTATCTTGAATTGATTCAAGTGCTAAAATTACATCAATTCCTTCAACCCCTAAGCTACTTGCGATTTCCTCAATTTTAGGTTCACGTCCATTTTTCTGAAAATATGACTCTTTAAAATTAAGACTTTTATAAGCTAAATCCTTATATGATCTTGATACTCTAATTGAACCACTATCTCTTATATAACGTCTTATTTCACCAATAATCATTGGAACAGCATAGGTTGAAAATTTAACATTATGTGATAAATCAAAGTTGTCTATTGCCTTCATAAGTCCAATCGTACCAACCTGAAAAAGATCATCGTTATTTTCCTTTTTATAACTAAATCTTTTAATTACACTTAAAATAAGTTTAAGATTCCCTTTAATTATTTTATCTCTTGCATCAATTGAGCCATCATGAGCTTCCTTTATTAGCTTATTTGTCTCTTCAAAACTTAAAGCCTCAAGTTTTGATGTATCTACTCCTGTTATTTCTACCTTATACATTTTATCACCAGTAAAAAGTGTTTGAAGCTTTTGAATAATCATACATTTATGCATAATTATTATTAAATTTTTTTTACTTTACATCTAAGTGAATTGCAATATTTTCCTTTAATTTGTCAATTATCTTTTTTTCAAGTCGAGAAATATAAGATTGTGAAATTCCCAAATAACTTGCAACCTCATGCTGCGTCATTTCTTCCTTCCCAAAAAGACCAAATCTTAAGGAAATAATTTCTTTTTCTCTTTTAGAAAGCTTATTAAGTTCTAAATACATCATCTTTTTTCTTTCATTATTAATAACATTATCTAATTGTGAAGGCTCATTTGTTGAAAGTACATCAGCTAAAATTAGTTCATTTCCATCCGCATCAACGTTTAATGTGTCATCTAAACTAATTTCAAGCTTTTGCTTTTGAATCTTTCTAAAAAACATTAATATTTCATTTTCAATACATCTTGAGCAATATGTTGCAAGCTTTATGTTTTTATCCTTTTTAAAAGTTTCAATTCCTTTAATTAGCCCCATTGAACCAATAGAAATTAAATCCTCAAGCATTACCTTTGGACTTTCAAATCTTTTAGCAATATAAACAACAAGTCTTAAATTATGCTCAATTAATGTATTTCGTGCTTGTAAATCCTTAAGAGCCACTAAATCTAAAAGATGAGATTCCAAGTCTTCATCTAGTGGTTCTGGTAGATTCATCGGAAAATACATATATGCACAATGATTAATTCTAAATATTTTTCTAAAAAACTTAATTAAAAATGCTATCATCATTATCCTCCTAGCACATTAAGACCAATGATTCCATCACCTATATTATCCCGGAAAATTATTGATCCTGTAAATCTTATATACTTTCTTTTAATTTTAATATACAAATCATTACATTTATAGCACACCTCCTTTGTTGAACCATTAATTGTTTCTATATCAACTGAATGCAGAGATTTTTGACAGTAGGCTTTATATTTAGCATTAATAATAATCACCGCTTTATTTTCATCATCATAAAGCCTATTACCCGTATCTAAAAACAAAGCTAATCTCCTTCTCCTTTTTTTTAAAATGCATTCATAATATAATCCTCTTTTAATAAGCCCTTTATATTTAAAGATATAAAAAAGTACAATAATCAGAAGCAAAAACAAAATAAATAATACATAAAACCAATGATAATTATAATTAAAATAGATAATCGATGAAATACCACCTAGTGTTGCATTTAGTAAAAAATAAACCATTAATGCTACAATATTTTTTTTAAATATAATAATTGCAATAATTAAAATTAAACCTAACTGCCACTTTAAATTAATATGAAACATAAAATATAAAACCACAATTATTATATTTAAAATATCAGAAATAATTATTCGCCCCCTGTTAACATTTATAAGCGTTAACACTCCTGTAAAAAAAACTATAATATGATGGATAAGTAAATCAATTAAAATTATTTGTTCTATATATATCATCTAATCACAAAATGATTATATAAAAAGGTAAACGTAATTTATGTAAAAAAAAGACGTTTTGGTAAAAATACCAAAACGCATAAAAATGATTTGTATCTGTAGAAATAAGTTAATTTACCTGTTTATTTACTAAACATAAAAAGTGTGAATTTTTTGATTTAAAATAATCAATATTTAATATTAATAAACAATATAAATTTATGTATGTTGTGGATTATATCCACTTGAGTGATTATGTAAGATTATTATCTTACATTATTTGTTTTCTGAATCTTTTTTAGATTCATTTGACGACAAAAAGATGACCCTTTCACCAGTTACTTGAATACGGTTAAAGTACGGACCACTTTCGAGCTTATCATAGGCAGCTGTAAGTCTACCTTTAACAGCTACTAAAGACCCCTTCTTTAAATAACTTGATGCAACATCACACAATTCATCCCAGATTGAAACTTCAATGAAGTCTGTATCATAGGAGTCAGTTTGTGGGCTTTTGAAGGGACGATTAATAGCGAGTGTAATGTTAGCCACTTTTTTACCGGTTTTAGTGACAGTAACATTAACATCATCTGTTAAACGACCAACAAGCATGACATAATTATAAATATTTTCACCTCCATATAACAATTTAACACATGTGTAATTGTATTATAAACAATGTGGTCAAACTTTGCAAATTGCTATTTTTAAAGCCAAAATAGCCATTTTTGGCTGTTTTTCGCTCTAAAATAAAGGCATTTTAAAAAAAATTAATTATTTTTTTAATAAAATTATCGTTTTTTTCTATAAAAGTATCAAAAAGTAAAAAATAAAAAAAGTGTCAATTTTTAACACTTTTTCCATTATAAAGCTATATTAAACTAACTTTGTAGTCCATTCTTCAGCATTATAAATAACATCACACAATCCTTCGTAAAATTCAGGTTCATGAGAAACTAAAAGAATCGTTCCCTTATATTTCATTAAAGCCTCCTTTAAGGCTTCTTTTGATAAAGGATCAAGATGGTTAGTTGGTTCATCTAATACCAAGAAATTAGTTTCTTTAAGCATTACCTTACAAAGCCTAACCTTTGCTTGTTCACCACCGGATAAGACTAACATCAAAGACTCAATTTTATCCTTATTTAAGCCACAAGATGCTAAGGCACCTCTTACTTCAGCATTTGTAAAAGCAGGGTACATATTCCAAACCTCATCTAATGCTGTTTGACGAGATGCATTGTCCTCTTGTTCAAAATAACCAGGCTCAAGCTTATAATCAAGTTCAACATGGCCAGATATAGGCTTAATTAAACCAAGCATTGTTTTTAAAAGGGTTGATTTACCTATACCATTAGCACCTCTTATGGCAACTTTCTGTCCTTTTTCAATTACAATATTTAACGGTTTAGACAAAGGACTATCATATCCAATAACTAAATCTCTTGTTGTTACAACAAAGCGACCAGTTCCAGAAGCCTCATTAAATTTAAAATTAGGCTTTACTTGCTCAGATGGCTTATCAAGTATAACCATTTTATCTAAAATACGTTGTCTTGATTTAGCAAGATTAGTAGTTGCAACACGTGCTTTATTTTTAGCAATAAAGGTTTCTAGCTTTTCAATTTCCTTTTGTTGCTTTTCATAAGCAATAGCCTGATGACGAAGCTCTGTTTCATGTAAATTCATAAACAAGTCATAATTTCCACTATATCTTGTAAGAATTCCCTGTTCAAGATGATAAATGACATTAACGACATTATTTAAAAAGGGAATATCATGAGATACTAGAATAAAGGCATTTTCATAATTATTTAAATAATTAGTTAGCCATCTAATATGTGATTCATCAAGATAATTAGTTGGTTCATCAAGAATAAGAATCATCGGATTTTCAAGTAAAAGTTTTGTAAGTAATACCTTAGATCTTTGTCCACCTGATAATTCAGTTACATCCTTATCAAAGCCAATATCTCCAAGACCTAAACCATTTCCAACCTCTTCAATTTTACTATCTAGAGTATAAAAGCCTGACGATTCAAGTTCGGATTGAATTTCACCAATATCTTCAAGCATTAAAGCCATTTCTTCTTCTGATGCTTCCCCCATTTTTTCGTACATTTTATACATTTCCGCTTCCAAATCATACATATGAGCAAAAGCAGTTTTTAAAAACTCTCTAATTGTTAAGCCTTTTGTAAGCTTAGCATATTGATCTAAATACCCTGTTGTGATACGTTTACACCATTCAACCTTACCACTATCGGGAGTAATAGCACCTGTAATAATATTTAAAAATGTTGTTTTACCTTCACCATTTGCTCCTACAAGACCAATATGCTCACCCTTATTCATTTGAAATGTTGCATTATCTAAAATTGTTCTTTCTCCAAAACCATGAGAAACGTTCGTTACCTTTAAAACTGACATAGTCCACCTCTTCAACAAAAAAGATAATAACAAATTTGAAGGAAATTTTCAATTACTTTTTTTAAAATTAAATATTTCTTAAGTTTACTACAAATACTAATTATTAATCAAGATTATGAGTATTCAAATAAAAAAATAAGTCATCTCATAACATCAAAATATTATTAAATTATATTTAATATTAAGGCTATCAATTAATTAAAAAATTTTTAAGTCAAAATTTCCTGTTTTACATAAAATGAATAATTCAATTCCAAAAATTAATAATGATGCAATAATAAAAAATATACCAATAACAATAAATGTTTTAGGCAATATTTGTTCTCTGCTTGAATATACTCTTATTCCTTTATATTTGTTAAATATATATTCAATATCAAACATTTTTGCAGGAAGTTTCTCTTCAATTGCATTAATTACTGCAAATTTACCTTCCTTATTTTTAGAATATTCAGCCAATAAAATTAACCATGATTTAGAAATAATAATTACTATTATTCCTACAAATAACAATGCAATTCCAGTTAGCAGCAAATTATTCAATGTAATTGATGTAGTTACTAGAGAAATCAGTGTTACACATAGTGCTTTAAATTTCTCGCTCATAACATTTCGACGTTCAATCAAATTTTCAGATGTTTGTATCATTAATTCATATTGCTTCAATAATATATCATAGTATTCTTTTTTAATTCAATATTATCATCAAAATTATTAGTTGTAAATAAATTCTCAGTTGACCAATTTGCATATTCTAAAACTATTTCTTTCCCCTTTTTAAAATCAAAATTCTTATAATTTTTATCATTTATATTATTTCCAGAATAATCATACCAGAATAATTGAGATGCTACATCTTCATTATCATTTATAATATTATTATCTAAATTATAGTTTTTCAAATATTCTTTAATTTCAAAATTATTCTTAGAATAAATTGTAATAATTTTTCTTTTAAATTTTTTTGCAAGATTAAGTTCCCATTTAATGTTTCTTATATTTAGAATTCAATATAGCTTCATTATCATAAAAAAATAAAACAAGTTGCATTCTCATTTTCTTTTTAGCAATTTTTTTCCAATCATAATATTTCTTTATATCATGGTAATCAAATTTAAAAAAGCAATATTTTTATTTGCATTTTATATTTCATTTAGTCTTGCATCAACAGCTTCTCCCATCGAAAACTTATAAATGACGTAGATATTTGTATTTTCATTCTTCATAACTAATTCCTCTTATTTTCTCCATTTTAATTCTTTACAACTTTTTTATTTTACATTTTTTCTAACATAGTATACTTAGTTTTTCATATATAGTAAAAAAAACACATTTCTTGTATAAAAAATAGGAATGTGTTTTTTTCTATATTAATAAAGATTATTTTTTAATTACTTAGGTTGCTTACCAATATAAGCTAAAATTCCACCATCAACATATAAAATATGTCCATTTACAAAGTTAGAAGCATCAGATGCTAAGAAAATAGCTGGACCTTGTAAATCCTCTGGTGTACCCCAACGAGCAGCTGGAGTCTTAGCAATAATGAATTGATCAAATGGATGACGTGATCCATCTGGTTGAATCTCACGAAGTGGAGCAGTTTGTGGAGTTGCAATATATCCAGGTCCGATACCATTGCATTGAATATTGTGCTCACCATATTCTGAGCAAATATTCTTAGTAAGCATTTTTAAACCACCCTTTGCAGCAGCATATGCAGATACAGTTTCACGACCAAGCTCTGACATCATTGAACAAATGTTAATAATCTTTCCATGACCTTTCTTAATCATACCAGGAATACAAGCCTTTGATACAATAAATGGTCCATTTAAGTCAATATCAATTACGCGACGGAAATCAGCAGCTGACATCTCGCACATAGGAATACGCTTAATAATACCAGCATTATTAACAAGAATATCAATAATACCTACTTCTTTTTCAACTTGAGCGACTAAAGCATTAACTGCATCTTCATTAGTTACATCACAAACATAACCATGAGCCTTAATACCAATTTCTTCGTAAGCCTTAAGTCCTTTATCTACTAATTCTTGGTTAATATCGTTAAATACAATTGTTGCACCACATTTAGCATAAGCTGATGCAATCGCAAAACCAATACCATAAGAAGCACCAGTTACAAGTGCAATCTTTCCACTTAAAGAAAAGCTATTTAAATCTGTCATTTATATTTCCTCCTAATTTTACTTTAAATCTGTTGTTTTAATATTATCCATATCATCAAATTCTTGATTTTCACCACACATTGCCCAAATAAATGAGTAATTTGATGTACCAATACCTGAATGAATTGACCAGCTTGGTGAAATAACAAGCTCTTCATTTTTCATTACAATGTGGCGAGTTTCATCCTTTGTTCCCATCATGTGGAAAACAACGTTATCTTGAGGGATATTGAAATAGAAATAAACCTCCATACGACGTTCATGTGTATGACATGGCATTGTGTTCCAACCAGAACCTTCTGCAAGTTCAGTCATTCCCATTGCAAGTTGACATGATTTACAAACATCTGGGTGAATATATTGATTAATTACACGCTTATTTAAAGTCTTAGCATCACCACAAGGACGATGATTTGCCTTTTCAAAATCAATATAGTATGTTGGATATGTTGTGTGAGCAGGACATGATGAAATATAAAATTTAGCAGGATTTTTAGCATCATCTGATGCAAATACTACATCACGAGTTCCCATTCCTACATACATTCCATCCTTACTTTTAACATTATATACCTTGCCATCAAGAGTTACAGTACCATTTCCACCAATATTAATGATACCAAGCTCACGACGCTCAAGGAAATAATTAGCACGCAATTCATCACATGTTTCAAGCTTTAAAGCCTTATGAACTGGATAAACTCCACCTGAAATAATACGATCTTGATGAGAATATACTAATGAAATCTCATCTTCAACAAAAACATCTTGCTTTAAATAATGTCTTCTTAAATCTTCAGTTGTATAATACTTTGAATCATCGGGATGATTAGCATAACGAACTTCAATTTTCATTTTATTTTCCTCCACTTTTTTTATAACCTAATTTATTAGAAATAGTTTTAGAGGCTTTTAGTAGGTCACTTATTAATTCCTCAGAAAAATCAAAATCTATGGGAGCCTTATAGGTTAATGCTCCGCAACATCTTGATTCAAAATTATAGATAGGAAAGCTTAAGGATTTAAAATTAATATCCTCTTCCTTAAAATCTTCTGTATATCCTTTTTGTATTGCAACATCAAGGTTACCTTCAAGCTCCTCTTTATGAACAATTGTATAAGGAGTTACAAGCTCTAAATCAGTTGGCTTATAATTTTGGAAATATTTATCAAATGCCAAATAACATTTGCCAATTGAACTTGTATGAATAAAAGAAATGCTACCTCCTATCTCGAAGGTAGCAATCTTACTTTCATCATTTTCGTATTTATGTACATAAACAATATTATTATCTACCCTTTTAGTAACAATGAGAAGATTTCCATATTTGTTACCAAGATTTTTAACAATAGGCTTACATACCGTAATCAAAGATGAGTTCTTCTGATAGGCTTGACCGATAGCATATATTTTAGAACCTATTACGTATCTTTTTGATACCTCATCCTTATAATATACTGCATCAGCCTTATATAATGCTTGAAGGAAATCAAAGGCAGTTGATTTAGGAATCCCAAGCTCCCTACTTATTTGTGATAGGGTGATTCCATTAGGATTTTTAGAAATTAATTCCAAAATTCTAAGGATTCTATCAACTGACTTATTATCATTCATAAGTTAATTAACGTTGTACACGTCCGTTTGCACTACCACCAGCTAAAGCTTCAACTTCCTTAACAGAAACTAGATTGTAGTCACCATTAATTGTGTGCTTTAATGCAGATGCGGCAACGGCGAATTCAAGAGCTTCACCTTGAGTAGCCTTAGTCATTAAACCATAAATTAAACCACCAGAGAATGAATCTCCACCACCAACACGGTCAATGATTGGGTTAATATCATAGCGCTTAGACTCATAGAATTCTTCACCATCATAAATTAATGCCTTCCAACCATTATGAGTAGCTGATAAAGACTCACGAAGTGTAGAAACAACATACTTGAATCCAAATGTTTTTGCCATTTGCTCGAAAATCTTGTGGTAACCTGAAGCATCAGTATTTCCACCTTCAACGTCTGCATCTGGTTTGAATCCTAAGCAAAGCTCAGCATCCTCTTCATTACCAATACAAACATCTACATACTTCATTAATGGCTTCATTACAGAAATAGCTTTTTCTGAAGTCCAAAGCTTCTTACGGAAGTTAAGGTCAACTGAAACAACTACATTATTCTTCTTTGCAGCAATTAAAGCTTGCTCTAGGCATAATGCAGATGCATCAGAAATTGCAGGAGTAATTCCTGACCAGTGGAACCAACCAGCATTCTTGAAAATTGCATCGAAATCAAAATCAGCAGGAGTTGCCTCAGCAATTGCTGAATGAGCACGGTCATAAACTACTACTGATGGTCTCATTGAAGCACCAGTTTCAGAATAATAAATACCAATTCTATCACCACCACGAGCGATATATTGAGTATCAACACCATAACGGCGTAAAGAATTTAAAGCTGCTTGACCAATTTGGTTATCTGGTAGCTTAGATACGAAGCAAGCATCAAGACCATAGTTTGCACATGATACAGCAACGTTAGCTTCTCCTCCACCAAAAATAATATCGAATTGATTAGCTTGAACGAAACGAGTGTTAGCTGGAGTAGAAAGACGAAGCATAATCTCGCCCATTGTTACTACTCTTTTAGAATTGAAAGTTAAATTTTTCATTAATAAATCTCCTTAAAATAATTAGTCTTCAATTTTAATCTTAAATACGCACTTTTCAACAGTGCCACCATTTACATCACATTTTGCAAGATGAATATCTTCAGTATAAACTAAAGCAAAGCCTTCTTCAAGAATAAAGAAAACGCCTTGATCTGCACTATATTTTGTAACATCCTTTTCAGGATTATATGGTGTTATAACCTTTAATGTTGGGTTTGAAATATCTGTATAAGCAAAATATTCCTGTCCCTTTAAAACAACCTGAAGATCCATATACTTCTCATGATTTTCAAAGAAGCAATCCTCAAGTGGCTTTGCAACATAAGTATCGCGATTAACATATACATTGTCGCCATCGATAATTGTTTTTCCCTTAGGAAGTGCTAATAGGTCATTATTAAGAATATAATCAATAGCTGTATCTATATTCTTAGAAATTCCCTTATATCTACTAATATTTTTTAATTTTCCAATAATCATTTTCCTACCTCTGAACCTCTGCAGTTCCATTAGATGCCATAAACTGTTCAATATCCTCACATGAAAGAACACAAGCATCACCATAAATAGTATGCTTAAGTACTGATGTATTTAAGCCATATAAAACTGCATAATGTGGATCACTATAATCCTTTAATAAGCCGTGAATAACGCCTGATGCAAATGCATCTCCACCACCAATTCTATCATAAATCATAAAACGAATTGGATTAGTTAATTCAAATGTATCCTTACTATAATAATAGCCAGCTAAAGAGTTGTCAGTTGAACTATAAACTACTCTATCAGTACCAAATACATAAGATAAGCCATATTTTTCAATCATTTTAGGGAAAACATTTAATCTCTTTTCATGCATAGACTTATCCTCTAAGCCATCATCAAGAGGGATTTCAAGGATTGTATTGCAATCATAGAATGAAGCAAAAACAACGTCAACATATGGCATCATTTTCTTATACCAAGGACGAGCCTCTTCAATTGTCCATAATTTTGCACGATAATTGAAATCAAATGAAACCTTAACACCATGCTCATGGCAATACTTAGCAGCCTCTACTGCAAATTTCGCAACACGCTCATTAAGTGCAAGGGAAATTCCAGATACATGGAACCATGTTGCATCACAAAATACCTCATCAAAGTCAAACTCTGATAAATCAATTCTTGTAATTGCACTATGCTTACGGTTATATATAACCTTACTAGGTCTTCCACCAAATCCTGTTTCTAGGAAATAGATACCTAAAATTGTTGAACCACGTACAATATAATCAGTGTTAACACCATGCTCCATTAAATGAGCAATAGCGCCATCACCAAGCTGATTTGGAGGAAGCTTAGACATAAAATAAGTCTTATGTCCCATATGAGACAAGGCAACAGCAACGTTAGCCTCTCCTCCTCCATAATTAGCAAGATATGAATGGGTCTGGTTAATTGTTTGATGATCTGGAGTAGATAATCTTAACATTATTTCTCCAAATGTGATAATTTTTTCTTTTTTAGCCATAGAACCCTCCAAAAAAGCTTTATTATTACTTAGCTAATGAAGCCTTAGCCTTCTTGAATTCTTCAACAAACTTCTTAGCAGTTTCAGTTACTAAATCGAAATCGCCAGTCTTTGCTCCCTTGTAAATAGCAGAACCTGCAGATACAGCAACAGCTCCAGCCTTTACCCAGTCAGCAACGTTATCAAGGCTAACACCACCAGATGGCATTAAGCTAGCATAAGGAATTGGTCCCTTAACATCCTTAATAAAGCTTGGTCCTAAAATATCGCCAGGGAATACCTTAACTACATCTGAACCATAAGTCATAGCTTGTACAACCTCTGTTACAGTTTGAGAGCCTGGTACATAAGGAACTTGATATCTATTGCACATAAGTGCTACTTCCTTATTGAATGAAGGTGCAACGATAAATTGAGCACCAGCTTCAATAGCACCCTTACAAGTTTCAGGGTCAAGTACTGAACCAGCACCAATTAATACTTCCTTATTATCTGCATACTTAGCAACTAAATCTTCAATAATTCTACGAGCACCTGGTACTGTATAAGTTAATTCAATTGAAGTAACTCCACCTTTGATGCAAGCATCTGAAATCTTAATTGCTTCTTCAGCATTTTTACCTCTAACAACGGCAACGACACCAGCTTTAGAGATTTGATTTAAAACATCAAACTTTTTCATTTTAAAAATTCCTCTTTCCGATATAAATTTTTACATCAAGAATATTATATAATTTTACTTCATATTTTGTCAATTTATAAAATGAATTTTGTTCAAAATATTGAACATTTTAATTATTTGATATTGTTAAATTTTAAGTTAGTGATTATAATAATTCAGGAAGTGATTTTATGTTTATTGGTTCAGTTATAATTTCTATCATTACAATTATTTTTTTAATTCTTTCAGTTTTATTTAAGCCAACCATTAAAATTAAAAATTTAGAGCTTCAAACATTTTGGATTGTTACTCTTATAGGAGCTCTTTTATTAATTATATTTAAAATGATTCCACTTAAAGAATTAATTAATAGTTTGACCCAAAGTTCTTCTGTTAATCCCTTAAAAATACTTATTTTATTTATTTCCATTTCTTTCTTATCAATTGTTTTAGATGAACTAGGCTTTTTTAACTATATTTCCATAAAGGCGATTAATTTAGTAAAAAATAATCAATGGTCTTTATTTTTTATTATTTATTTTCTTGTGGCAATTCTTACTATTTTTACTTCAAATGATATTGTAATCCTTACCTTTACACCATTTATTTGTTATTTTTCTAAAAAAGGGAAAATAAATCCTATACCTTATCTTGTAATGGAATTTATTAATGCTAATACCTATTCAATGCTTTTATCAATTGGTAATCCCACTAATATTTACTTGTCATCAAGTTTTAATATTTCTTTTCTTACCTATTTTATTAAAATGCTCATTCCAACCTTATTTGCAAGTCTTGCATCCCTTTTAGTTCTTATTATTTTATTTAGGCGTGAGCTTAATAAGCCTATTTCTAATATTAAAATTACAGAAATTCCTTTAAAAAATAAAAAAATGGTAATAATTAATTTAATTCATTTAATTATTACAACTATTTTACTTGCTATATCTAATTATATTAACCTTGAAATGTGGCTTATAGCACTTATTTGTGCAGCATCTCTTTTAATATTTGTTTTAATTCATACCATTAAAGAGCATGATAGTTTAATAAAATATACTATTAAAAGATTACCTTTTAATTTAATACCTTTTTTAATTTCAATGTTTACCATTGTTTTATGCTTAAATTATCAGGGAGTAATTGGCAAAATAGCAAGTCTTTTTATTAAACTATCCTCTAACAAATATGATACCTCTCTTTCTTATTTAATATCATCAACCATTTCTTGTAATCTTATTAATAATATTCCGATGACAATATTATTTTCTAATATTATCACTTGTGCCAATCCTTTATATCTTAATAATGCAATTTACGCAACTATTATAGGTTCAAATATCGGAGCATATCTTACACCAATTGGAGCATTAGCGGGCATAATGTGGATGAGCATTTTAAAGAAACAAGAAATTAAATATAATTTTTTATCCTTTGTAAAATATGGCATTATTATTGTACCCGTAGTTATGTTATTTGCTTATTTAGGACTTATGATTATATAAAAAGTGCACCATGTAGTGCACTTTTATTTTAAATAATCACTAACAAGCTTATCTAAAGTTTCAAAACCTGCCCAACCATGTGATAAAATTATCTTATTAAATTCAATTTCATCATATTTAGATTTTAACTTATTTTTAGCCTCTAAATGATATTTATGCATTTTTAAGGAGCCATATCCATATGATGCATACACAGTTGGCATTTCAATTAATTGATCATATAGCTCTTCTGCCACGTCACCATTAAAGCCATTTTCATTTAAATATGAAGCCAATTTTGTAGTATTCCATCCTTCATAATTGATTCCTGCATCTACTCTTGCATATAAAAGATATGATACTAAGAAATTATATTTAGAATATTCACAATAAAGCTTATAAGCTTTACTACTAGATTTATCGGCTAAATAATCATAAAGCTTTTCTTCAACATAACAAGCCCAGCCCTCGCCATGACCAGTATTAGTCATTAAAGTTGCAACATTTGAAATTCCAAGCTCCTTTAAATAAACATATTCATATAAATGACCGGGATAACCCTCATGAGCAATAGTTGTAATAAGCTCATCAGTATCATTATTTAAATATAATCCATTTAAGGTTATATATTCTTTAAGGCTAGAATCAATTGGCGACTTAGTATAATAGGCTACTGTATTTGTAATTTTAGCTACAGCATCATCCATATAAGAAAATTCTATTTCTGGGTCTGAGCTTAACTTAGGTACAATTGTGGAAGCGTAGCTCTTTAATGTTTCTAAAATTTTACTAGGATCAGTTTCATTGGATAGCTTTAAATCACCATTTATATATTTTAAAAAGTTTTCATATTCCTTATTTGAAAGTAATTGTAATTTCACAATAACCTGATTAATACTAGTCATATAAGATGATATTCCTTCATCAAGCTCTTTAATATAATCTTCAATATTAATATCGTCATATCCTAATAAGCTTTCAAGGTTATATTTATACATTTGTTTAGCCTTATCACCATATTTAGAATAATAGCCCTCATCACTTTCTTTAAGACTGCCCTTTAATGTTTTTAAATTAGAGCTTAAATCATTAACCGCAGGAAGATAACATTCTTTAAGTGACTTTTCTAATAAAGGAAGATAATTATTTTTATCATCTTGTGATAAAGTTGATGAGGAAATCTTATCATCTACAACTGTAAACAAATAATAGTCTTCACCCTGACTTGTAATATCATCTAAAAATGAAGTCATTCCATCAATCGTTTTATCAGATAGGGCATAGCCCTTTTCTATTTTATCTTGAGCATATTCAAAATAAGAATTAAAGGCGGTTGTTGTTGAAGAAATATACGAATTCATATCAATAACATCATAAACAGTGTTTATATGATAGCCTTTTATCATTGAATCAAAATCAGCTACACTTCCTCCGTTAGAATCAATATAATTAAGGTCAAGATAATCGTCAAAGCCATTTTCGGGATTATAATATTCGGCCTGTTTTTCTAAAAATCCTGCTATATAATCATAGGTTATTTGCTGATTTGATGATAATCTTTCGTAATTATATTTACTTATAAGCGTAATTTCATCTTGATACATTTGGTACGTTTCTTTCATATCCTCATCAGTAGATTTCAAATAAGTTGTATACGATGCCTTATAATTTTCATCTCTTTCATACCCAAATGATTTTGGATTAACCGTAAATACGTTCCAATGATATGCATTATTACCTAAATAACTCAAGAAAAATTCATTACAATACGCATCAAAATCTTCTCTTTCCTTTATTGTATCCTCATCAAGTGAGATTTCTGGAGTTGTTTGAGTATTATTTTTACTACATGAGAAAAGTAATACCACTGGTATTAAAATAAATAAAGCTTTCTTTTTCATCTGATCACCTTCAATATGTTTACATTATACACCTTTTTTAAAAAATAATAGACTTAAAAAGTAAAAAAGTTTAAATATCATTTTTTAATGACATCTAAACTTTAAATTTTATTCAACAAATTCAAAAACGTAATCAAAGATTCTTACTGTATCGCCATTTTGTACACCAAGACGACGAAGCTCATCATCAACACCAAAGCTTCTTAACTGACGAGCAAAGCGACGCATTGCTGTGTCATTTTCAATATTTGTCATTTCAAATAGCTTCTTAAGCTTTGCACCTTCAATAACATAAACACCATCAGAATCACGACGAATTGTATAAGGCTTTTCTTCCTCTTCAAACTTATAGTTAACAACCTCATCCGTTTCATCATCCTCAAGTAAAGAGAATGATTCTGTTACATCAAGTAAATCTGCAATCTTATAAAGTAGCTCATTTAAGTGTTCTTTTGTAAGTGCACTAATTGGTAAAATTTCAACATCAGGATACTTTTCCTTAAAGCGTTTCAAATTCGAAATAGCCTCAGGCATATCCATCTTATTAGCTACCACAATTTGCGGACGTTTTGATAAATTCATTTTATATTCTTTAAGCTCATCATTAATCTTAACGTAATCATCAAGTGGATCTCTTCCGTCAACTCCTGCCATATCAATTACGTGTACAATAACACGACATCTTTCAATATGACGAAGGAATTGAAGTCCTAAGCCAGCACCTTGTGATGCACCTTCAATTATACCTGGAAGGTCAGCCATAACAAAACTTCTTCCATCAGGAACCCCAACAACACCTAAATTAGGAACTAATGTTGTAAAATGATAAGCCGCAATTTTAGGCCTACATGCTGATACCGCACTAATTAAGGTTGATTTTCCTACACTTGGGAAGCCTACAAGACCACAATCAGCTAAAACCTTAAGCTCACATCTAACAAAGCGATGCTCACCAGGCTCACCCTTTTCTGCAAAATCAGGGCATTTATTAATACCGCTTGCAAAAGCCATATTACCACGGCCTCCACGACCACCCTTACATACAACAACCTCTTCTTTGTTTCTTGTAATATCACCAATAACACGATTAGTATCATCATCATAAAGAACCGTACCTAATGGTACACGAATATAAGTATCCTCTGCTGACTTACCATACATACCTTTAGTACGGCCATTTTCACCATTATTTCCTTTAATAACCTTATTATATCTTAAATCAAGAAGTGTTGATAAATTTTCATCACCTATAAAATTAATGGAACCACCAGCACCACCATTACCTCCATAAGGCCCACCTTTTTCAATCTTAAGCTCTCTACGGTATGCAACAATACCATTACCACCTTTTCCAGCAGTAAGCTCAACCTTGACCTCATCTACGAACATAATATCCCTCCTTCGAAAAAAAATGCCCACACCAAAAGCGTGGGCTTAATATCAAATTACTCTTGTGGGTAAACTGATACTTGCTTCTTGTCGCGTCCTTTGCGTTCGAACTTTACAACGCCAGTAACCTTTGCGAATAAAGTATCATCTCCACCGATACCAACATTATTACCTGGGAAAATTTTAGTTCCTCTTTGACGGTATAAAATTGAACCAGCAGTAGCGAATTGCCCATCAGACTTCTTTGCTCCTAAACGCTTTGATTCTGAATCACGGCCGTTCTTAGTAGAACCAACACCTTTTTTAGATGCAAATAATTGAATATTTAAAAATAACATGATAGGTACCTCCTATTTTTCAGATTTTATATATTTTGGATATGCACTTGCAAGCATATCTAGGGAATCACTTAAATTATTAAGAATTTCCTTTAGCGTATTATCACTTAACTTCATATTTAAGCTAAATAATCCTTCTTCACAAACAGGTGCTGTGATGTTGCAACGAAAAAGATTAAGTCTTTCTAATAAATTATAAGTCATAATAAGCGCTGTTGAAACGGAGGCGCATACAATATCAGATCCATAAGGATTTTGATTTGCATGACCCTTCACTTCAATTTTGTATTCATCGTCACATTTTGTGACCTTATATTTAATCATAATTAAGCATTGATTGCTTCAATAGTAAGCTTAGTGTATGCTTGACGATGTCCCTTCTTAGTACGAGACTTCTTCTTTGGACGATACTTGAAGATAATAATCTTCTTAGCCTTACCATTCTTTTCAACCTTAGCAGTTACAGTAGCACCTTCAACATATGGAGCACCAACCTTAGTTTGCTCTCCACCAACGAATAATACCTTGTTGAAAGTATAAGTTTCACCGATTACAGCATCATTTAGTAATTCTACATAAATGCTTTGTCCAGCTTCAACCTTAACTTGCTTTCCACCAGTTTCAATAATTGCGTACATGTCGTTACACCTCCTGAAAATTTAAGACTCACTATACAGGTAAGCTTAGCTTTTTATAACCTGATCTAAGTGGTGCATGTTACAACAGCATAATTATATATTAGTTTAAATGCTATGTCAACATTTTTTTGAAAAAATTTATTTTTTTATTAGTTATTATTTTTAATTAATAAATCAATAACCTTACGAGTTACTAAATCATGAGCAAGATTTTCAATATTTGCTTTCTTAAATTTTTCAAATTCTTCATTGTCTAAACCATATTGATTTTTATATTGCTCGAATGTTGCATTAATTTCGGCATCATCAGCTACGATTCCTTCAATAGCCGCAATTTCAGCAATTACTAAATCACTTTTTACTGCTGATGTTGCTTGAGCCTTAGCTTGTTCTTTTAAAGTTTCCATAGTCTGACCACTCATACTTAAATAAGTATTAATATCCATTCCATATTGACCAATATTTTGTTCTAAATACTTAATAATTTCATCAGTTCTTTTTTCAACCATATCGGGTTCGATTTCAACTTCAGAATGGTCAACAATTTCTTTAATAAGCTTACCTAGATATTCATTATCAGCGTCATTTTGTTTTTTAGCATTCATTTGACGTTCAAGTTCTTTTACTAATGCATCAGCTGATTCTAAGCCGAATTCACGTGCAAAATCATCATTAAGCTTAGCCTCAACTCTTGTTTTTACCTCATGAATATGGCATTTAAATACAACCGCTTTTCCCGCAAGATTTGGTGCGTGATATTCACTAGGGAATGTTACATTAACATCAACATCAGAGTTAGCCTCAAAGCCAACAAGACCTTCTTCAAAGCCAGGAATAAAGGAATGGCTTCCAAGCTCTAAATCATAATGCTCAGATTTTCCACCTTCAAATGGTACACCATCAAGAAATCCTTCATAATCAATATTAACCGTATCACCGATTTGTGATTTACCATTTTTAGTATTATAGCTTACCTTACTTTGAAGAAGCTTTGTAAGTTCGCCATCTACTTCTTCCTTTGTAACCTTAGTTGGTTCAGATTTTCCTAAGTTTAAATTTTTATAAGTTCCAAGTTTCATTATTATATCTCACTTTCTTTTATATATCCTATTATACATATTTTATTATTTTAAACAACAAATTAAACTAATTTTGCTAAATTTACGAATATTTTTCCACCCTTTGATAAGCCTCCAATACTTTCAATGACTCCCCTTCCATATCCTTTTAAGGATATAACATCATGCTCGTGAAGCTCATAGGAGGTGTTATCTATAATTCTTTGATTAACCTTACAATCCTTATTTTTAATAAGCTCTTGAGCCTCTCTTCTTGATAAATTAAAAATTTGAGCAGTAATTAAATCAAGCCTAAGACTTGCTACGAAGGCCGTTTTAGTTTTCATGTTTTTCTTTATTTGCCCTTCAATTTCCTTTTTTTCTTCAAGTTCAACTGCTTGATGAGCAATAACTCGTAGTTCAGAAATTAAATAAGGCTCAATTTCCTTTGTTGCATAAAAATAAACATCATTACCTGTTGTAATATAAATATCGCCAATAGTATTTCTTTCAATCCCAAGACTCATAAGAGCACCTAATATCATACGATGATTGGGCTCTAAATATTTCTTATTATAATTAAGCTTAAGAAGAACAGTTTTAAATTCCGGCTTTAGTTCAAAAGGGGAAATAATTACTCTTTTATATTCATCGCCACAACTGTCTATATAAAGAAGGGTATCATCTTTTAATTGATTTAAAATTTCAATTTCTCTTTGATTTAAAAACCTAAATAACGTAATTTTATTAGAATATTTAGCATCTAATATAATTCCCTCACATTTTTTTACAAATGGCAATTCTTCATTGTTATAAAAGCCCATTAGGATTCCTTCTTTTCCATCAATTCAAAATATCTTTCCGTCTTAGTTAAAATTTCTGTGTCAAGCTCGTCAATCTTCTTTTGAACATCCATCATTAAGGTATATTCTGTTGTATATGATGCAAGCTCCTTACGTAAACCCTCCATTTTTTCATCAAGCTTAGGAAGCTCCTGCTCTAAATCATAAAGTTCATTTTTTTCCTTTGATGTCATCTTATGTTCATTTTTATAGCCTTGATTTTTACTAATTGCTTGACAAGACGTTCCTAAATCGCTAGCAATAAATTCTGAAAATGAACCCATATAGGAATTAATTTCACCATTTTTATAATATAATAGCTCATCACATACCTTATCAAGGAAATATCTATCATGGCTTACGCATAAAACTGGTCCCATAAAGGAATCAATATAATCCTCTAAAACCTCAAGCGTTTCGATATCTAAATCATTTGTAGGCTCATCTAATATTAAAACATTGGGATTAGCCGCTAAAACTCTTACAAGCTGAAGTCTTCTTCTTTGACCTCCTGATAAGCTTTTTACCATTGTATATTGTAAATTAGCATCAAACAAGAATCTTTCAAGCAAGCTTGAGGCTGTAACTGTACCTTCAAGGGTTTCAATGGTTGATGATACTTCTTTAACATAATCAATAACTCTAATATTTTCGTCTATAGCATCAAAATGCTGTGAAAAATATCCTATTTTTAAGGTTTCACCTAAAATAAGCTCACCGCTATCTAATGATTCTTGTTGCATAATAATTTTAAACAATGTTGTCTTACCAGCACCATTATCACCTACAATACCGATTCTTGCCGTTCTTAAAACATTTAAGTTAAAATTTTTAAATATAACCTTATCGCCAAAGCTTTTAGAACCATTTTTTATTTCAATAATCGTTTTACCTAAATATTTTGATACTGAATCAAATTCAAAGCCCTTACGCTCACTAAATTTAATTTTTGATAGCTCATTAAAGCGTTCAATACGATATTTTTGTTTTGTACGTCTAGCCTCAACGCCCCTATGAATCCAATCAAGTTCATTTTTTAAAAGACGTTTTAGCTTCTTTTCAGCTTTTTCCTCTCTTTCAAGACGAAGTGCTTTAAGATTTAAGAATTCTGAATAATTTGCCTTATAGGTATAAATATGACCATTATCAAGTTCAAGCATATTATTACAAACTCGTTCCAAAAAATATCTATCATGAGTAACCATAAATAAGCCATGATTATACCTTTGAAGATACTTTTCAAGGTATAAAATCATATCATTATCAAGATGATTAGTGGGCTCATCAAGAATTAAAAAATCACAATAAGTTACTAAGCATTTAGCAAGAGCAAGTCTTTTCCTTTGGCCACCTGATAAATTATTAGTTAAAGCCTCTGGGTCAAGCTTAAGCTTCGTTAGCATTGATTTTGCCTCATAATCGTTAACCTTGTGATCCTTATCATTATTTTTCATAACATAATCTAAAATTTTAGTATTTAAAGGAATATCGGGTTCTTGTTCTAAATAAGAAATTATCATATTTCCTGATTTAATTATTTCTCCGCTTTGGGGTCTAATTTCATCTTCAATTAATTTAATTAATGTTGATTTCCCTGTACCATTAAGACCAACAAGTCCTGTCTTATCCTGGTCGGTAATAGAAAAAGAAACCTTATCTAAAAGGTTCTTATCCGTATATCTAAAAGATACATCTTTAAATGTTATAACCATAAAATCACCCTATAACTAATCAGCAATCATTAATGTTTCATCAGGTGCTGACTTCTTATTTTCTTTATTTTTACTACCAAACATATGAACTATTTTTTTAGGAATAAAGGTTAGCGTTCCATACAAAACCATTGGTAGTAAGATCAAGGAATCCTTAAATGCTGATTTTCTTATATCCTCTTTAGTAATTATATTACCATCTCTAAATAAATACTTTCTTGTTACACAACCAATTCTAATTGTAAGCAACGCATTGGCAATACCCTGTGTAACTGATGCCATAACTGGCTTTATAAAAGGAATTTGACCCAAAGCATTATTAACACTATTAGGTAAAATGTCATCAATTGAAATTGATTCAAGGCCTTCAGCGATTAAAGCCGTTGAAAAAACATTAATCGTAAGCTTTGACAAATTAGTCATATTAGGTCTAAAGCCACATTCTGTAACTAAATCTTTGATCATATTAAGATTAACTGAAAAAACCGTAATCATATCCATCCTAGCATTTTGACAAATAGCAGTTGAAATCAAAACCGTTTTAGCTTTCTTTATAATAATATTATTCAAATTCTTTTTGATACAATCATGAAAAACTACCGTCATATTCATTTGAAGCTCATCATAATTTTTATATTTAGTTAAAAGTAGGCGATGCTCTTCATCCACATTTTGATTTTTAGCCATATTTCTAGCAACAGCTCTGTATACACTTCTTACCTTATGACTATCAGGATCTAGGGTTGTACAAATTTCAAAGCTTGGACTTGTAAGAATAATTCTAATTGGATTAATTATTACCAAAAAAACAATTAAAAAAACCAAAACATAAAAAGCAATTTCTACTGATACATGAATTTTCCTTAAACGTTCACCAATATTAATAACCGAGCTTAAAAGCATTAAAGTAAATACAATTAAGCAGCCAATTGCAATCGAAATCCAAAAAATCTTTGTTTTACTTTTTTTCATAATTTAAAACAACACCTCGTCATCATCAACACTATTACGTTTATAATAAACAATTCTGTAAATCATTACACCAGATCCAATACCGATGAAGGTTAGGGCAACATATACCTTTAAAATAATTGGAATACTAACTGTATTAGTAATAATATAACCCGCAAAGATATACTTCAAAAAGTCCATAAAAAATTGATTAAGCTTATTTTCAGAAATTATTATTCTAAAAATAGGCATTATAAGATAAAAGGCACCCAAAAAGAAAGAAGCTGTTTCACTATAATAAAAATTAATTGAACAAACACCAATAATAATACTTATAAATCCCTCAACAATATCAATCGTATATTCTCTTTTTCCAAGAGCCTTAATATCTGATATTATTAGCTTGTAAAAGCCTACTGCAATAATACTAAGTCCAACTACATATCTAAAGGTATGTCTTATAACATTGTGAGGAAGGAAAAGACAAATAATACCTATTAATATAAAGGATAAACTAAAATAAAAAAAACGATTAAAAAAAGTTTTTGGCATACTATCAACTCCTCACAAAAGTCTATTTCTATTATAGCAAATATTATCATAAAGTAAAAGAATTAATCTTTTGATTTAAAAAAAAGTAGATTTTTTGAATCTACTTTGACATACTTGCTAAATCTTCTTTTATTTTTAAAGCAGCAATCGCTCCATCACTAACAGCCTTAGAAACCTGAAGAAGGCCACCAACAACATCGCCACCAGCATAAATATGAGCAATATTTGTTTGCATATTTGAATCAACTATGATATAGCCCTTATCATCTAAGGCAAGACCCATGTGATAGGCAAGGCTCATTCCTGACTGTGTCCCTAAAGCAATAAATAAACCATCTAGCAAATATTCCTTATCACCAGCTACAACCGCCTTAAGGTTAGAATCACCCTTTAACTCTTTAATCTTATCCTTAACAATATTAGCATTAATCTTTGTTTCTTCTCCTTCAGTAAAAATAGTTATATCCTTACTAAAATTTTTTAGCACATTATATTCACTTTCCATAAATGGTCCAGCACCAGCAAGACCAATTTTTTTATTTTTAAAAAAGAAGCCATCACAAATAGCACAATATGAAACACCATGTCCATCAAAAAGATTAGCAGATTTTATTTTAAGTGTATTTCTCTTTTTCCCCATCGCTAAAAATAAAGTTTTAGCCTCATAATCACCACTGGTTGTCTTAACATAAAAATGATCTAGCATTTCAATTGAAATAACCTCAGCATCTACCATTGAAACACCTAATTCTTTTGCTTGTCTAATACCTGAGAGGGCAAGATCATTGCCGCTTAAATGACTGACTCCATAGTAATTATCAATAAAGTGAGCATCCTTTAAAGCTCCATTATCATAAGCTATAATTAAGGGATTAAGATTAAATCTCTTAAGATAAACCCCACAGGAAATTCCTGCAGGGCCTCTTCCGATTATTATTGTATCATAAATCATTATTTTATAAAATCCTCAACAAATTGTTTAGAATTATAACCAATGAATTGCTTTACAGCTTTACCATTTTCAAATAAAATTACCATAGGAATAGACTGACAATTAAACTTTCTTGCAAGCTCTTCATTGTCATCTACATTAACCTTCGCAAGTGTAACATTGTTTTCTTCACAAACCTCTTCAAGAACAGGACCTAGAGCACGACAAGGACCACACCATGGTGCCCACAAGTCTACTACTACCTTATTATTTTCATTAATAAATTGTTCAAAATTTTCATTATTTAATTCTGTCATATTTAAAACCTCATTTCTATTTATAGTTTTATCATAAAATAATTAATTAATCTAATGATTTGCTTAAAAGCATTAATTTTTCAAATTTAAGTTCTTTAAAATTACTTCATTATAACTAGTTGGTGCATATTTTGTTTTAGAAGATAGTTCTCCTCCACCAGTAATATTGCCAAAAATTTTACCAAAGCCATTTCTATAATTTAAATATTCCTGGAAATCATTATAATGATTATAAGTGTAAAAAACATATTTTTGATTAATATCTAAATCATTCCCCTTTTTATCGTATCTTGCATAAACAAGACGAGCTGCACCTCTTGTAATCTTTTTTCCATCATTATATGGTAAGGCTGGATATGTAGGATCACAATCAGTACCTGTAGTACCAAAATCTACCTCGTAATATTTATAATTTCCACCACAGCCAGAGATATTTGGTAAAACAGGCTCATAAGGATATTTAGTTGTATCACCACTAAATGAGCTATGATTTCCTCTCATATATTTACCCCAAGGAGATCCGGATGCAGTTGATGGTCTTGATGAAATATAATTTTTAGGAACATCATTGAATGCTAACAAATATGGTGCTACCTGTTCTAATGTAATATAAGCACCTGATTCATAAATTTTATCAACAATATTACCATTTTCATCCTGAATATAATATGTCTTTTTATCAGAAGAATATATTGTACTACTATTTCTTACAAATTTACCATTTTCCATAGGCTGTTTTGATGCAATAGTTGGTTCTTGTGAATCTAAGCTATTAGTTCCTGATAGCAAATAGTGAGTTGTCCTATAATAGGCATCCATATAGCTTGTAGCCTCATGATAATTTTGGTAAAACTCGTCTTTATTTACATTTTCATAAGGATCACTTGAAATATCAGAAGCATTTTCAACCATAATAGAAATAGAATCTGATTGATTTTGATATGAAACAGTAATATAACAAAGTCCAGCCTTACATGCAGTTACTTCACCATTATTATATGATAAACAATCATTAGATAATGAAACCTCGATATTAAGTCCGTCAAAATTAGTTTTAAGTTCTAAGGTATTAGATACTGTTAAAACAGTTGATGATGTTAATATACTTAAATCAGTAGGATTTTTAGTTGATTCAATTGGATTTTTAGTTGATTCAATTGGATTTTCACTTGTTGTTACTTTAACTTTACCACAGCTAGCTAAGGATAGTGCTAAAACGGTAAGTCCTAATATATACTTTATTTTCATAAAATTATCATTCCTTTAAATATTTTTTTATATTTTGAGGATTTAAATAATCCTCAACCCTACCATTAATTTTTAAATTAACCCCCGAAACTGCAATATTACCTAAATTAATCACAATAAGATTTCTTCCTCTAAAAAATTTAACAAAGGAAGCTGCTGGATAAACTACTAAAGATGTTCCTGCAACGATTAATGTATCAGCATTGCTTATTTCATAAATAGCTTTTTCAATTACATCATCATTTAAAGCCTCCTCATAAAGAACAACATCAGGCTTAATAATTCCCCCACAGCTACATCTTGGAATACTATCAAATGTAATATCTTCAAGAGCGTAAAACTTATGACACTTCATACAATAATTTCTATGAATAGATCCATGAAGTTCAATAACATTTTTACTGCCAGCCATTTGATGAAGTCCATCAATATTCTGGGTTATAATCGCTTTAAGATAGCCCTTTTCTTCAAGAATTGCTAAAGCCTCATGACAAGGATTTGGCTTAGCATTTTTAAAAACTAAATTATCCTTGTAAAACTCATAAAATTCCTTTGTATTTTCTAAAAAATAATGATGAGATATAATTTCTTCAGGGACCTTATTATAAAGACCATTTGCACCTCTAAAATCCGGAATACCTGAGGCTACAGACACTCCTGCCCCACCAAAAAAGACTATTCTTTTACTATTTTTTATAATTTCATATAGTTTTTCTTCTTCCATTATAACTCCTTATAACCTAATTAACAATTCCAAACCCTTTTAGCAATATCACGAACAAGCTTAAGCTTAGACCATTGTTCATCTTCTGTAAGCTTATTTCCAATCTCACAACTAGCAAAACCACATTGAGGTGAAAGACATAAATGGTCTAGAGGATGATAAACGCTAGCCTCTTTAATTCTTTTAATGACAAGCTCTTCATCTTCAAGCTTAGGTGATTTAGTTGTAACTAAGCCTAAAACAACATATTTATCATCAGGAATAAGTTTTAAGGCTTCAAAGCCACCACTTCTTTCATCGTCATATTCAAGATAAAAGGCATTAACCTTTTCATGCTTAAAGACATAAGGTGCAACACCATCATAAGCCCCCTTAGAGGCATAGGTTGAATGGAAATTACCACGACAAATATGGGTATTAATAATTAAATCCTTTGGTGAACTTTCAATAACCTTGTTATTAACTAAAACAAATTGTTCCTTAATTCTTTCAAGGCCTAAAACATTAGTATTAAATACACGCAATGCTGTATCATCAACCAAAAGCCCCCATGAACAATCATCAAATTGAAGATTTCTACAGCCTGCAGCGTAAATATCATTAATAAAAGCCTTATAGCAATTTACTAAATCATTAATAACCTCTTCATCATTTTGATAATATTTCATCGTGTTTTCTCTAGCAAAAGGCATAATAAGTTGTTCTAAAAATTGAGCAGGTGCAGGAATAGTAAGCTTTGCAATATGATTTTCATCTTCAAATTGCTTTAAAAAAGTAAAATGATTAATAAAAGGATGATCACCTTTATACGCTAAACGACCTGTTAGATAGGTATCATCAATCATTGCCGCCTCCCCGTGAAATGGAAGTCCATGATTTGTTTTAGAATGACTTATTCCCTCAAAGCCCCACATAAAATCTAAATGCCAAGTTGCTCTTCTAAATTCTCCATCAGTAATTACATTATAACCAAGTTCAATTTGTTTATTTACAAGCTTTGTAATTTCTTCATTTTCAATTTGTGTAAGTTCTTCAAAGCTTATTTCTTTGCTTTCATATTTAATTCGAGCTTCCTTTAAAGCTTTTGGTCTTAAAAAAGATCCTACATAATCATATCTAAATGGTGTTTTCATATTACTTCCCCAATACTTCTAAATATTTTTTGGCATGATATTTTGCCATATCTAAATTAAGATCAAGATAATTTCCACATTCAATCGGACTTTGACCGGGAATCTTACCTTCAAAATTAATAATAAACTTCATACATTCAATTACTTCTTCTTTTGTTTTTGAGAGTGATGAAGGACCTGCCATAATTAAATAAAAGCCTGTTCTACATCCCATAGGACCAAAGTACATTGTTTTTTCGGGATATTTATTTCTAAAGAAGGTAGCTCCTAAATGCTCAATTGTATGTAAAGGTGCGGTATTAAGCACAGGCTCAAAATTTGGTCTTGTAAATCTTAAATCATAAGTTGTAAAGGTAAAACCATTAATTGTATCCTCTCTTGATACATATATGCCTGGTAAAAGAGTTAGATGATTAACTTCAAAGCTTTTAATTTTTTCCATAATTTCTAGGTAGCTCCTTATATTATTTTAGTAATTTCATTTGCATTTTTCTTCTTAGGTCTTAAAGGGACTAAATCACTATAGCCAATAGCGATAACCGAAACGATTGTTTCAGTACTAGGAATATTACAAATATTTCTTAATAATTCTTCATTTCTTATTCCCATTATCAATGAGTCTAATCCTCTATTTTTTAACGCTAAAACAAAATAAGCATTATTAAGACCTAAATCATATAAACCAAAGCCATTTCCAAGCTCAGATTCAGCAAGGCCTGTTTCCTTACTAAAGCCTGAACGATTATTAACATAGGTTGTAATAACAAGCTTAGCATTTAAAGAGCTTTCTTGATTAAATTCTGGTAAGGCATTTTGAATTTTATTTATAGCTTCAATACTACTAATTAAATAAAAACGTGATACTTGGCTATTTTTCCAAGATGGACAATTAACAGAATCATTTATTGCATCAAAAATAATATTATCTGGTATTTCTTTTTTAATAAAGCTTCTTACACTTCTTCTTTTTAAAATTAAATCATTAAAATCCATATTAAGTACCTCATATAGCAAATAAATTATATCATTTTAAATAAGAAATTTCTATAAAATAAAAAATATAGCTATTAAAAAATTGAATTTATAATATCAATCATACTTCTTATAAAAAATAAAAAAAAGTTGTTGACATGAAGAAAAAATTTGGTATAATAATACGTGCAAACCGCTATGCAGGCATAGTACAACGGTTAGTACTTCACATTGCCAATGTGATGATACGGGTTCGATTCCCGTTGCTTGCTCCAAATGCAGTAGTAGTACAACGGTTAGTACTCCACATTGCCAATGTGGTGATACGGGTTCGATTCCCGTCTATTGCTCCAATAGCTAATTAAAGTGATATTTTTTATAAATATCACTTTTTTGTTTTATAAAAAATGGCTTAGTTATCTTGTTTTTTAAAAATGATAAAAACCATTTTGCTTATTTTTATTTCTTTGTTTTTTTTCATTTTTTTCCTTTTTTTACCTTTTTTTGCCAAAAAAGTGGCAATAAAGTGGCAATTTTCAATTATTATTGAATTCTAACTACTTAAATCATCATTTTTATAACTTAAAGAGCTATAATTTAAAAAGTCACGCCTATAAAGCGTGACCATTAATATATTCTCTTAAAATCTCTAAATATTGCTTAGTAATTTCCTTCATTGGTTTATCACTATCATAAATATAAACCAAATCCATAACTTCATCTGTTTCAAGTGGAATCGAAATAATATTATTACCATCTAGACTTGAAGAAATCATACCTGATGAAATTGTATATCCATTAAGACCAATTAAAATGTTAAATAACGTTGCTCTATCAGATACAACAATTGCTTTTGATACAGACTCAAGAGCGTGAGGCTCTTCTGAATAATAAAAGGAATTATTAAGACCTTGATCATAGCTAAGTCTAGGATAAGCATCTAAATCATCAAGAGTAAGTCTTTCTTTATTTGCAAGAGGATGATTTTTACTTAACAAAACATGCGGCTTTGCTTCAAATAAAAATTCATAGGAAAGTCCATTTGATGAAATAACCTTCTTCATGATTTCTGAATTAAATCTAGAAAAGTAAATTACACCAAGCTCACTTCTTCCATCCTTAACATCATTAATAACATCATATGTTTTGCACTCTCTTAAGGAAAACTCATAAGTATCCTTTCCAAGCGTTTCAACAAGCTTAACAAAAGCATTTACAACAAAGCCATAATGCTGAGATGATATAGCAAATATTCTTTTAATACTTTCTTTATTTTTATAAATATCCTCAAGTAAATTAGCTTGTTCTACTACTTGTCTTGCGTATGATAAAAATTTTGTACCATCATCTGTTAATAATACACCTTTATTAGTTCGGTTAAAAATCGTTATTCCCATTTCCAGTTCAAGGTCTTTAATTGCCTTGGAAAGATTAGGTTGGGTAATAAAAAGCTCATCAGCTGCAGTATGCATACTGCCGCTTTTAGATATTGTAATTACATATTTTAATTGTTGAAGAGTCATAACATCATCTCCTAATAATAGTATGATAACATAGTTATCTTAGAAAAAAAATAGCCGAAGCTATTTTATTTGTTTTTATTTAAATAATCAATTGCATAGCCTGCATACATTGCAACTGAAACAAGTAAGCAATCCTCATCAATATCAAAATATTCATTATGATGAGCTACACCTGTTTTAGAGTCCCCCTTTTTGTGAGAGCCAACAAAACCATAGCAGCCAGGTGAAACAATAATATATTCAGCCATATCATCACCACCAAGAGCAGGCTTACGATTAGTAATAATGTGATCAGCACCTACAACTGCATCAGCTACCTGTGCAGCTTCAAGGCATGATTCTTTATCATTAATTAAAGGAGATGTAAAATCCTTCCATTCAAATGATACCTCACCACCATAAGAGGCAGCTACATTAGTAGCAATTCTTTCAATTGCTTCCTTTGTCTTCTTTCTTACCTCAGGTGTTAAACAACGAACAGTACCTTCCATTTCCGCACTTGGGGCAACAATATTATATGCTTGGCCAGCTTCAAGACGACCAATTCCAACCAAAACATTATCCATTGGAGATGAAAGTCTTGCAACAATTCCCTGAATACTACATACAATTTGTGAAGCGATATATAAAGCATCAACTCCTGCATCAGGTGTTGAAACATGAGCTGCTTTACCCTTTACCTTAATTTTAAACCAATCAACTGAAGCATTATTAGGACCGGGTGTTAAAGAAATATAGCCGGTTTCAATTGCCGAGGAAACATGCATACCAAAGGTACGATCAACATTCTTAACAAGCCCTCTATCAATAAATTGTCTTGCACCATAGCCAATCTCCTCAGCTTGTTGGAAATTAATTACAATTTTTCCATAAATATCATCCTTGTGATTAACTAAAATACGACATGCACCAAGAAGTGATGCTGCATGAGCATCGTGTCCGCACGCATGCATTACACCTTCATTTTGACTCTTATATGAAACATCATTCTTTTCATGAATAGGAAGAGCATCTATATCAGCTCTAAGTAAAATTGTTTTTCCAGGATGATGCCCAATAATTTCAGCATAAACTCCTGTTTCGTCAACTCTTTTATGACTAATTCCTAATTTATCTAATTCCTCTTCAATTTTATTTGCAGTATTAAATTCTTGTCTTGAAAGTTCAGGATGTGAATGGAAATATCTACGGAGTTCAACAACATATCCATGATCTTTTTTTGTTTCTTCTTTGATTTCATCTAAAATACTCATATTATTTGCTAAAAAGCTTCGCCTCCAATATTATAATTGAGCTTTAACCATAAAAGATTAAAACTCAATCATTTAATTAATTATTTTTTAAACCTGCTGCTTCCTTTAATGCATCAAGAGAACTATAAGTCTTTGAATATAATGTAAGAGGTGCAATTAAGGTATCAGCAAGAGATTCAATTTTATAATTGTTAGCAGATACTTCACTATTTAAATAAGCCTTGTGTTGGAATGAATTTAAATCAACCTCTTTTGAGTTTAAAGCTGAATTAGGTAAATTAAAGGCAGAGAAAATCTTTAATTCAATTTTAATATCTGCATTTTGCTCATCGAGTACATATTGAACAGCCTTCCAATAATCATTTCTTGCGCCACAAACACCAATTGTAACCTTCTTTGAATATGTTTTATTCTTTGTAGATGATGCGTAATCATCAACAGTTTTTACAGTTTGACTATAAGCATCAGCTGTTTTTGCCTCATATGTAAATGCTGGGAAAAATGATTCTTCATATTTTCCAATTAAATACTCAGCTACAATTTGAGTATGATATGCATCTGCAATTTTCTTATAATCAGCATTATCCTTATCTTCTGTTCTTACCGCGATAATATTAACATATGGATTTTCACCTGAGCCATCTTGTTTTTCAATTATAATACCATCCTTTGAAGGTACAAGGCCTGCAGTTGAAGCATAAGTTCCATTTATACATGATGCACCATAATCACTTAAAGTATTTGCTAATGTGTCAGCTGCCTGTGGTACAACTTTTATATTATAAACATACTTTGTAATATCCTTAAGTTCTGGTGAATAACCAGCAGCTGGATCAAGTTCAATAAGTCCTGCTGCTTCTAATAGCTTAAGAGCACGACATTGATTTGTTCCATCAGATGGAATAGAAATTTGAATTTCCTTTGTATTTTTTCCACATGATGCTAATGCTACTGCTCCTACTCCTGCTAAAGCTGCTACTGATAATATTTTTTTAATTTTCATTTTAAATTTCTCCTTGTTTTTTATATTTTATTTATTATTTTTATTTTTTTCTTATAAACAAAGCTCTATTTGTTGTTTTTTTAGCTAATAGTGTACCAATACCTTGAATAATACAAATAATAATAACTAAAACAATTAAGCATCCATATACAATATCCATATGATTTTGTTGTTGTCCAAACGTGATGGCAAAATCACCTAAACCACCAGCACCAACGGCACCAGCCATAGCTGTTAAACCAATTAAGGAAATTGCCGTTATCGTTGTAACCTTAATTAATTCAGGTAAGGCTTCTTTTAAATAAACTCTAAAAATAAGCCCCAAAGCTCCACTTCCCATTGATCTTGCTGCTTCTATCTTACCAGGGGATACATTATCAAGGGCAGTTTCAACCTGTCTTGAATAAAACGGAACCGTTCCAAATACAAGTGGTATAATTGCTCCTCTTACGCCAATTGCAGTACCAACAATTGCTCTTGTAAACGGAATTAAGAAGATAATTAAGATAATAAAAGGAATTGACCTAAATAAATTAATTATAACGCTTAAAATTGTATAAACAATTCTATTTTGCTTTATTCCATCCTTCTTAAAAATAGTAAGCAAAACACCTATAAATAAGCCTAAAATTAAAGAGATAATTCCTGATTGGAAAAACATGGCTAAAGTATTTCCAATTTGCTCCCAAAACATATCATTATAAGCTGATAAATTTGGAAATAGCTTACTATATAATCCTAAAATCATTATTAATTATCTCCTTTCTTTAATATATTAACCTTTACATTTGCTTGTTCTAAATAACTAATTGCATTTAAAACAGATTTATTATCACCACTAATAATTGCAATAATACGACCAAATTGACTATCATGAAGGGTTTCAACATTTGCTAAAACAATTGAAACATCAACACTAAAATCTCTTGACACCTTACTGATTAGTGCATCACCAACAGCATCTTTACCAAATTGTAATTCAACTAAGGTTTGCCCTTCTTTAACCTCAACTATATTAGAATGCTTCTCTTCAAGCTTTTCAAGCTTGCCAAGAGATGAGGTTGAAGACATGAATTTTTTAGTAATAGGCTGCTTAGGATTTGCAAACACATCGTAAACGTCTCCTTCTTCAACAATCTTACCATTTTCCATTACTGCTACACGATCACAAATTTCTTTTATAACTGCCATTTCATGCGTAATAATTACGATTGTAAGATTTCTTTCCTTATTAAGTTTCTTTAATAATGCCAAAATTGATTCTGTTGCATCAGGGTCTAGAGCTGATGTTGCTTCATCAGAAAGTAAAACCTTAGGATCATTTGCAAGTGCTCTTGCAATCGCAACTCTTTGCTTTTGTCCACCAGAAAGCTGTGTAGGATAGACATTTCTTTTTTCTTCAAGATCAACAAACTTAAGTAAATCATTAACCTTTTCTTCAATTTGAATTTTTGTAAGACCAATATGCTTAAGAGGATAAGCAATATTTTCAAAAACAGTTAAACGGTCAAGTAAATTGAAATGTTGAAATATCATTCCGATATTTTTTCTTGCTTCTCTTAGCTCTTTACTCTTAATCTTACACATTCGTACACCATCTTTTTCATCAGGTACATTATAAGTAAGCTTAACACCATCGACAGTAATTTCACCAGCATCTGGAACCTCAAGTAAATTAATGCATCTTACAAGAGATGATTTACCTGCACCAGAATAACCAATAATACCATAAACCTCACCATCGTTTATTGATAAAGAAACATTATCAATTGCATGAACATCTGTATTCTTTAAATGATATGTCTTATCTAGGTTCTTAATTTCTATCATATAATCATTCCTTTCGCTACCATAAAAAAAGCCCTTTATGTTTATAACACAAAGGACGAATATATCGTGGTACCAACCTTTTTTCACTAATTAAAATTAGCCTATTTAAGCTCTATCAAGCCGCAACGCTATAAAGGGCGTATCCCTCACCTCTTACTTACTTAAGGTGAAACTCCAAGACCATCTTCATTATACCTTCGTAGCTTTTTTCACCAACCAAAGCTTCTCTTAAAGTTCAGTATAATTACTCTTCTTTTCAACGTTCATTTTTTTATTTATGCCTTATTTTTAAGACGATTAAATTATAGCATTAGTCATTATTTTTGCATAATCTTTTAATTTTATAGTCTGCGATAAAAAAAAATAATCACAAAATGATAAAAAAATAGCCGAAGCTATTTTTACTTAATTAACAATCGTAAACTAATTTGTGAAGTTGAATCACAAGTCATTGCGCCTAAATATGTAGTTTTAAATAATTCAAAAACCTCTTTTAAAAGCAATGCATCGGTTATAACATCAATCTTAACCTTATATGTAAAATCAGATAAATAATCATTCTTTCTTATTGTTAAAAAATTTAACTACTCTTTATTCCACTGCCTATTAAAATTCATCTTCAACTGAAGACGAGATTATTATAGCATCTAATAAACTGCTTGCATAATCTTAAAATTTTATAGTTTGTGATAGCTTTCAGTTAAATAATAGACTCATAACATCTCAAAAAATAGGTATAAAAGGCTGTTAGTGACACAATATTTTGATTATTTTGACTCAGTTCTTGAAGCATTCTAGCATATAAATATAATGTTTTTTCACTATATGATGCTAATTCACCTTTTAAGTATGTTTCATAAGAAGCATTATTATAAGTATCGTAGCTACTATCATTATCACGCATTTTAGCATGAGGAGTCTTATCAAAAAGATTTTTCATCTCTAGTACAACATCTGATATACTAGCTATAACCTCTTTTTGAAATTTGGTTAGCTGAGGTAGCCTTGATGATATTTCTTTAAAATGATTTGGGTCTAGCGTTTCTTCCATAAAACCATATTTTATTTCTAATAAATTATAATTATTATTTAAAGCTTCATGTAAATCTTCTAAATATGATTCTAAAAGATTAATATTAAATGTTAAATATTGAGCTTCCCTCATAAGCTTAAAATAAGGATAATTTCTTTGACATGAAGCCTCACCTCCAATATTTTTTAAAGATTTAAACATTTTATATTCAATTTCAACAATTTCATTTGTTAATTTTCGCTTAATATCCCATTCCTTAATAAATGATGTAATTTCTTCCTTATAATCTTCTATATAGAGCGTATTAATTCTTTTAATTACATTAAAATTATGAAGTGTTTCAATAATCTTAGCACTAATTTCTTCATATAGCTTACTAATATCATCATGATCTAAAATATAATAAATCCATTTTTTAATGATACTATTATTATCCATAAGCTTTAACCTTAGCTTGTCATGAGGCAAATACATTTTATGATATATATAATAAAATTCTATTAAATGATTAACTAAATTATTTTTTAAGCTTTTGAATGTATATAAGTCCCCTCTATCTAAGCTTCTTTTTAAGTTATAGGGAATATATTTATTAATTTCTAAAGCCTTAAGTGATAAATCAATTAAGAAATCATAATTAGAGTTTTTTCTAATATCATATCTTAAATTAGCGAATGTTGAGGCAAAGCCTTGATAAAAAAGTTTACCATTTAAAAGTAATGCCTTAGACTCGTCACTAATATTTTTAATATCATTTACTCCTAAATAATTTAGATATTCCTTCATATAATGAACGCCATGCTTGGTCTGATTTAAAAGACAAAAACGTTTATAAAGCTTAGGCAAGCAATCATATGCTTGTTTAATTTTCAAAAAATCAGTTAAAGGGACACTATCTTCAACTAAAATAATAAAGCCTTGGTCAAAATCATGATCCTCAGATATTTCATCATCAACACCATAGCACTCGCTTCCAAAGCCAAATAGTCCAATCGTTATATATTCTATGGCATTAGAAGGTATTTTTTTAAATAATAACGCTTTATTTTCATTAAAAAAAGACTCAGATAATTCTAATCCTTTAATATGACGTGCTATATTATGCTTATCATATAGCTTAAATAATTCATCCTTTAATTCATAATAATAAGTATTTTGACCTACCGTTTTTAATAAATTAGCTAAAGCTTCTCCATAATAATTAATTGCCTTTCTATCTTCTTTGATTAAATTATAGTATTTAGCCTTTAAGGCTAGAAAGCCACTATAATGAAAATCATTTTTATTTTTTTCAAATATTGTTTTTGATATTTCTATTTCACATTCTGCAAGTGCTAATTCATTTAGCTTTAAATAGCACATTCCTAAATTGACATGAGTTGAGGCTATTTTTATTTCATCATTTACAAGCAAAAGTGCTTGTTTAAGTAAACTAATCGCTTCTTTAATTTCATTCTTTTCTTCATAAAGTAAAGCCCAGTTGTTATATAAGGCTGCAAGCAAATTAGAATCATTAATATTTAGATCAAATAAAGATTTTGCCTCTTTAAAAATTTCAGCTGATGCTTCAAGTAAGCCCCCAGCTCTAAAGGCATTTGCAATATTAATTAAACATGTCGCCTCATCCTTATAATCAAGTTTCATTTTTTTTATTAGATTTAATAAAGCATTTGCATATTTAACACTTGTATCAAATTCCGATAAATCTCTATAAAATCCAATCGCTTCATTAAGAATTTGGATGATTAAGGCCGTATTATTATTTTTTATTGCATGCTCAAGTGAGTCTTCAAGTAAATTTCTTGCATCATTTATTTTATTTTCTTTTAATAATTTATCATAACTTGTAAAAAAGTCCATTGTATCAGCTCCTATAGTTATTATAAACAATTAGAAAAAAATAAGCCAAAGATTTGCATAAAAAATACCAGCCATAGGCTGGTATCAATTACATTGATTCGTGTATTGTACGACTAATTACATCATCCTGCTGTTCTTTAGTTAGCTTAATAAAGTTTACAGCATAGCCTGAAACACGAATTGTGAGCTGTGGATATTTTTCAGGATGCTTTTGAGCATCTAGTAATGTCTCACGATTAAAAACATTAACATTTAGATGATATCCTCCATCTGATACATATGTATCTAACATTTGAACTAAATTATCTACTTTTTGTGACATAATTATACCTCCAGTACAATTACATTATAGTTTTTATTTTTTTCGTTAGCAAATGATTTGCATATATTAACAATTCTTTATTGAAACATTTTCTTTGTAATAAGACATTCCTTTATTAATAAAATATTCTTTTATATTATTAAGTACACTTATATATTCATCTAAATGTTTCTTTACTAAGTCCTTATAATTATTAAGATATTCTTCTGTTATATCAATATTATTAGGATTATCAATATTAGTAATTGTGATATTATCATCAAATCTTTCACATGTAAATTCAATATTTACAACGTTCTTAAATTTTGATTCATCATATGGAAAATCAATAAAATCTTTATCAAATTTAAAATATATATCACTTAAATAATTACTATCTTCAACACATCCATATTGCGTTTTAAAAGTCATATTTTTTTTGTGATGGATCAAATTCATAATGAATAATATTTTGTGGTTCATGCCAATCACTATAATTTTCAAGACCATACATATGATATTTGCCTGTCATTTTAGAGATATAATAACTTTCTAGTAAATTAAAATTAAAGTACATATAATATTCTTCAGTTCTAAATGGTTTTGTTACAAATTCTGCACGAAAATATATACTATACAAATCTTCTAAGTAACAATAATTGCTATAAAGTTTTTTATCTTTTACATATCCATAATTTCCGTCACCAGTTATTCTTTTATATGGCATATCCTTCGGTGCCCAAGTTGTAATAAAATATTTATTAGCGTTTAAAGCCTCATCAGAAAAAGTACCATCATAAGAATGAAATGCATTATAACATCTTTCTGATGTATATTTTTCATCATTAATATAATACTTATATTTTGGCTTTTTATCGTTATATTGCCAAATACTTGATATAACCACTAATAAAACTACTAAACAAATTATACTACTCCATACTATTATTTTTTTCCTCATTGCAATCTCCTCTTTCATATTTTTTCTTTTTCAACTGTAATCTAATGATAAAAAATATTTTATCTCTTTTCTAATTTCAGTATATATATTATCATTCAAAAAGTCAATAAAATTGCCTAACATGTCGTTTTTTTGGCCTAAGATGCAAAAAAGACCTATTTTTCAATAGATCTTTCATACATTTATTATTTTTTAATTGAAGCTAAATGAGCCTTTACCTCATTATATTTTTCTTCGTACATTGCTTTCTTATCTCGTTCAGCTTGAATCTTTGCCTCTGGTGCTTTATTAACAAAGTTAGGATTATTAAGCATATTATTACTTCTTAAAAGCTCACCCTCAAGCTTCTTAAGCTCACCCTCAAGCTTCTTAATAACTTCTTCAATATCAACTAAATCATTTGTTGGAATATAAATTGTTAAATCATTTAAAACTACAACAACCTGATTTTCAAGATTCGCTTTATCTATTGTAATTACAAGCTCATTAGGATTAGTGAACTTTAACAAATAAGGCTTAGCAGAATTTAGGATATCACATACCTCTTGTGATTTAGCCTCAAGACGAATATTAATTTTAGCTGATGGAGCCTTTGATGCTTTTGCACGTTCATTTCTTACGGCTGAAATAATTTCCATAACAATATTTAAGGAATTAATTGCCTCTTCATCATTAAAGGCCTCTTCTACAGTTGGCCAAGAAGAAATCGTAATTGATTCTTCCTTATGTGGAAGTGATTGATAAATCTCTTCTGTGATAAATGGAACAATTGGATGAAGCATCTTAATAATTTGCATTAAAACATAAACTAGTACATTTTGCGTAATGTTTTTATTTTCAGCGTCATCTGATTGTAAATCAACCTTAGAAATTTCAACATACCATGATGCAAAATCATTCCAAACGAAATTATATAAAGCTTTATTTCCTTCACCAAATTCATATTTATCAAAGTTATAATCAACCTCTTTAATAACCTGATTTAGACGAGCTAAAATCCAACGAGATGCTAAATTAAGCTTAGCCTGCTTTAAATCAACCTCTTGATAACCCTCAATATTCATCATTACATAACGCGAAATATTCCAAACCTTGTTTAAATAATTCCAAGATGATTCAATCTTTGTTTCATCATAACGAAGATCTAGACCTGGAGATGAATTAGTATTTAAGAAATAACGTAAAGAGTCACAACCATATTTTTCAACGACATCAAATGGATCAACACCATTTCCTAATGATTTTGACATTTTTCTACCCTGAGGGTCACGAATTAATCCGTGAATTAAAATCTGCTTAAATGGTGCATGACCAGTAAATTCAATACCTTCAAATAGCATTCTTGAAACCCAGAAGAAAATAATATCATAGCCTGTAACAAGAACATCAGTTGGATAATATCTCTTTAGCATTTCTGTATTTTCAGGCCAGCCCATTGTTGAAAATGGCCATAAGGCTGATGAGAACCATGTATCAAGAACATCCTCATCCTGAGTCCAGCCTTCACCTGGGCATTTTTCACAAACCTTAGTTTCACCATTCTTATACCATGCTGGAATACGATGACCCCACCATAATTGACGAGAAATACACCAATCCTGAATATTAGTTAACCAATTTTTTAAGGTTCCATTAAATCTTTCAGGTACAAATTCATATTCTTTATTTTCAAGAACCTGACGAGCAAGAACATCCATCTTAACAAACCATTGCTTAGAAAGACGAGGCTCTACTACAACACCTGTACGTTCTGAGTGTCCAACAGAGTGAACAATCTTTTCAAGATGATCAAAAAGTCCACTTTCCTTTAAATCATTAATTAAAGCCTCACGACAAGCAAAACGATCCATTCCTTGGTATTTTCCAGCCATTTCATTCATTGTACCATCATCATTCATACAAAGAGGCATTGCTAAATTATGGCGACGACCAACCTCATAGTCATTAGGATCATGAGCAGGAGTACATTTAACACAGCCAGTACCAAATTCCATATCTACATATTCATCTGTAATAACAGGAATTTTAATTTCGGTACCAGGAATATAAACCTCTTTACCAACGATATCTTTAAATCTTTCATCCTTAGGATTAACCATAATTGCTTGGTCCGCAAACATAGTTTCAGGACGAGTGGTTGCGATCATTACATAACCAGAAGCGTCAACAAAAGGATATTTAAAATAATAGAAGGCACCCTCATCATCTTGATGAATTACTTCAATGTTAGATAAAGCTGTTTTAGCTTGACAATCCCAGTTAATAATTCTTTCACCTTGATAAATATAGCCTTTATTATATAAGGAAATGAAAACATAATTAACGGCCTTATTTAACCCCTCATCAAGAGTAAATCTTTCCTTTGTATAATCAAGAGAAAGACCAAGTGCTGCCCATTGCTTACGAATAATAGATGCATATTCTTCCTTCCAAGCCCAAGCCTGCTCTAAGAACTTTTCACGACCAATGTCATAACGAGAAATTCCTTGATCCTTTAATCTTTTATCAACCTTTGCTTGCGTTGCAATACCAGCATGATCCATACCAGGAATCCATAAGGCATCATAGCCTTGCATACGCTTTCTTCTTATTATCATATCTTGAATAGATGTATCCCAGGCATGACCTAAATGTAGCTTTCCGGTTACATTTGGTGGTGGAATAACAATTGTAAATGGTTGTTTAGAGGTATCTCCAGCTTCAAAGAAACCACCTTTAAGCCAGAAATCATATTTTCCCTCTTCTACAGCCTTATGGTCGTATTTAGGACTTAAATTTTTCATTTTTATCATTCCTTTCAAATTCATCATTAGTTAAAGTATAAATCATACAATCAACCATATCACCATTATATAGACGCTTATAATGTCTAATAATACCATCATAATGGAAATTTAATGCTTCAATTACATGCTTTGAAGAAACATTTTCTATCATTGTAACACAGGTTAATATATCAATATTATAATGATTAAATAAATATGGAATAAATGTCCTTAAAGCCTCACTCATAAACCCTTTATGCCAAAAGGGAATATCTAGGGTAAAGCCTAGCTGAAATGAATCCGTAGCTTTTCTAATTGGGTCAGTATAGAAATTTAAATCACCAATAAGTTCACCTGTATTTTTCAATGTTATTGCATAATAATCATGTAGCATTAAAATATTTTGAAGACGATACTTCGCACTTTTTAGGTCAGGATAAGGTTTATAGCCAGCATAATATGCAAGCTCATGATTTGCTTTAAGCCTATAATAAGCATCTAAATCATTAATATTAAAATCTCTAATAATTAATCTTTTTGTTTCAAGATGCATTACATCACCACCTAAAAATAAAAAAAGACATCCTAAAAAAGGACGTCATAAACGCGGTACCACCTTTATTCTAGAATAAATTCTAGCTCTTAAGATCCTTAACGAGGATAAATCGAGGATAGCTACTAAACTCACAATCCCAGCTCCAAGACTACAATTTATAAACCCTTAACTATTTCCACCAACCATAGTTTCTCTAAAACGGAAGTATATAAATCCTTCTTTTCAAAGCTTTGTTATAATTTTACTTTTATTTTATAGCTTTGTCAATAGCCATTTTATTATAATATAAGTCAAAAAAGAACTAATGCTGTTTAGTCATTAATTCTAATATATAGCATATATCTAATGTTTCATCACTAATTGTAACACTATAATATGAATCAGGTTCTTTTTGTTTATTAAAAGATACTACAAATAAATTAAAATGACGCCCCATTCTTATAGCATACATTCGGTAAAATTTACTTGTAATAAAGCCCTGACTAAATTCTTCAATCGAATCAAAATTATATCCCTTACTTGGTAGGTAATCAGGTGCATCATCAAGAGTAATATTTTCAACATAACCAAATTTAGTTAAAACCTTAAAAACATCATTTTGATTATAAGAAAGCTTAAGGCCTACATTCTCCTTAAGAAAATGTGAGGCCCACAAAAGCTTATCATTTAGATATTTTTCTTGATCCATGCTTCTTCTTAACTATCCTATAAGTTATATATGACGTTGCACCAACAATAACAACACTACCAAATGCTATACAACATACAAGACCTAAATTGTTATTACTTTCTAATGCTGATTTGGCCTGATTTACAATCGTTTCACACTTTGTCATATAATTTGAATCCTTAGGCTCAAACAAATAAACATTAGATGAATTATATAATGGATTTAGATAAAAAGGATACTTAGCTGTAAGATTGCCTAAAGTAAAATTACGAGAAGGGTTTTCACTATCCTCATAATAAAGCTCATCCTTATTATCAATATATAAATTAGCAACCGATTTTAAAGTTGGGCTATAGCCTACTGCAAGCGCATTTTCGAATGCATTTTGAGGATCAAGCATAAAATTAATAAATAAATTAGCAAGCTCTTCATTTTTAGTTGTAGTAGGAATTACCATTGAATCAAAGAAGGCTGCAGTTGTTTTAGGAACATAGACATTAAAGTCTAAGCCCTCAAGTCCATCACCCGAATTATTTTTATCAAGGCCTTCATCTAAGGCTAAATATAGAGCATCAAAGAAATCACCAAGCTGAGTAAATACCAAATCAAGATCACCCGTTGCGACCTTACGCTTTAGCTGGTCATCTCCCCAAACATCAAAGCTAGCTCCTTTTATTCCGGATACAACATCATTATCATTAAAACTTTCCTCATTAGGATTAAAATTATTACTCATTAGATAACTTGCAACAGCCCAACGAGCCGTTGAATACATTCCCGTTTTAACATCAAAGTCATATAATGATTTATCAAATAAGGCTTTAAAATCATTTTGTTTTACAATTTCTTCAACCTCGCTATTCTTAGTTGAATAAATCATTGAATAAGCGCCCCAGAAATAAGGCATTGAATAGGTAATGGTTTCCTTCATATTAGCTTCTCTTAGCTTGGTAAGGTCATCATTAAACATTGTTTTATAATTATTAAGATTTTTAAGCTCTTGATTATTAACATCAATTTCCTTAAGAAGTCCTTCCTTATAAAGCTTTGTAACCATATAATCACCAGGTATTGCTACATCATAAGATGTAGTACCGGCCATTATTTTTTGATACATTGTCTCTGAGGAAGTTACCGTTTCTTCAATAACAATAGCATTATACTCCTGTTCAAATTTAGTAATAAGCTCTTGATTAATATATTCACCCCAATTTAGTAAATATAGGGTATTAGCATTACCACCACTACTTAAAGCAATACACGCAAAAATAGTAAAAAGAATTATAATTGAGCCAATAATTGATATTTTTTTCATTATTTAGCCACCTTCTTCTTTCCTTTTTTACTTGTTTTAATAGAAATAAATAAAACAATCGCAAGTGTTATCATTGTAAGTAGGGCATTATACGCATAAGAACCAGCCGAGAAATTTTTCTTAGTATATGAATTATAAACATAATTAGAAAAATTATAGAAGCCATTACCTTGCGTAAAGTAAGAAATTACGAAATCATCAATTGATAAAGTAAAGGCTAAAAGTGCTCCTGTCATAATAGCAGTTTGAAGAGAAGGTATAATAACCTTAAATAGGCTCTTTATCGGTGAGCATCCTAAATCCTGAGCTGCCTCAAATAAAGATTCATCAGTTTGTTGAAGCTTAGGAAGAACCATCATAATAACATATGGGGTTGTAAAAAAGACATGTGCAATTAGCATTGTTGGAAAACCAAATACATGAGGAATAATAGGCAATAATAATGAGAATATTATCATTATTGATACACCTGTTACAATCTCCGATTGCATCATAGGCATTTCATTTAAGAAATTCATGGCCTTTTTAGCTTTACCTGTTAAAGCATTAATACCAATAGATGAAAACAAGCCTAATGTTGTCGCTATTGCTGTTGCCCAAAATGAAACTAAAAGAGAATCTAAAATATTACGATACAATTTAGCATTTGTAAAAATTTCCTTATAATTTTTAAAGGTAAATTTGCCAAAATGAAGGGCTTGCATTGCATTTGCATCAGAGTTAAATGACTGATAAATAATTACAAATACTGGAATATACATTAACATGAGGGCAATAACGACAAATACTGTTTTAAAAATTAGAGGAAGATATTTTCTAATACCTGTAGCTTCTATCATAGTATACCATCCTCCTTCTTTGTTTTACCAAGGACAATAAGAACGAAAATAATAATAACAGAAACAAAAATAGATAATAATGATCCTAAATTATAATTATTAGCTGTCTTAAACATATTTTCAATAATATTACCAATCATATTAACCTTACCATCACCAATAATAGCTGATATTGCAAAGCCTGTAGCAGCAGGAAGGAATACCATAATCATACCAGAAATCGCACCATCAAGTGATAAAGGAAGAGTAACCTTAAAGAATGTCTTCCAAGCAGGAACGCCTAAATCCTTTGAGGCTTCAATCAAAGAACGATCAAGCTTTTCTAAAATTGTATAAATTGGAAAAATCATAAACGGTAAATAGGTTGTAACTGTTACAAAAATAACGGCACCCTTACTACCAATTAGACTAAGACCTGATAATAAATCAGATGAAAATAACTTATACCATGATAGTATTCTTAGCATGGAATTACACCACATTGGTAAAATCATACACAAAAGGATTAAAACCTTATGCTTTAAATTAGAAAATGAGATAAAATAGGCTACCGGATAACCAATTAGTAAACAAATAATAGTTGTCCAAAAGGCGATTACTAAGGAATTCCATAAAGCCTCCCAATAGGCAAAATCGGTAAGCTCCTTATAATTCTTCATTGTTAGTGTAGCACCATTCAAGCTCATTCCGTCGGATTGTAAAAAAGTTAATGCAAACATTAATACAAGCGGTAAAACCACAAGTATTATTAGCCAAACGAAATAAGGGATTGAAAAACACTTAAATCTTTTCATATTAATCCTCAGACTTCATCATATGAATTTCATAAGAATCAATCTTTAAGCCAATTCGTTGTCCGACCTCAACGTTTTGGTAATCTTCAACAAGCAAATCCATTCCTTCACACAAAACATGCATTTCAAAATGAATACCTGTAAATACTGATTTTGTTACTACACCCTGTAAAATAGCACTATCAGGGTCATCTAAAACTAAATCAAAATCTTCAGGTCTTATAACTGCATTAACATGCTCACCTGGTTCAAATGTTGTAATATAAGTATCAAAATCTGCGCCAAGAAAATTAAAGACATTCTCGCCAATAAAGCTACCTTCAAGAATATTAGCTCCATCATAGTTAGCAAGAATTTTTTCCTTCTTTTCCGTAATAGACTCAACGTAAATATTATTTGGTGAGATTGTAAAGCCAATTTCATCACCTACAGAAAACTTATCCTCTGATGAAACATGAATAACTGTACCATTAACTTCAACATCCATAATATAGGAATTAACCTGGAATTTGACTGACCTTACATGACCAATTAATTTAGCAGACTCAAGTGGAGCAACGTCAAAATCTTCCTTTTCAACAATTATATAAACTTTATCTCCAACTTCAAGGTCTAAGGAAGAAACCTTAAATGTTTTATTAAGCATTGTAAGTCTTCTTTTATCAGAATATACACCAGGAATAATATTAGCCTCACCAATAAATGATGCAACAAAGCGATTAGTTGGTGTATTATAAATATCTTCAGGACGACCAATTTGTTGAATTTTACCACCATTCATTACAATAATTGTATCAGACATAACCATAGCTTCTTCTTGATCATGAGTAACAAAAATAAAGGTAATACCTAGTTTTTGTTGAAGCTCTTTAAGCTCAAGACGCATCTTCTTACGAAGCTTTAAATCTAGTGCTGAAAGTGGTTCATCTAAAAGAAGAATACGAGGCTTATTAACAATTGCTCTTGCAATAGCAATTCTTTGCATCTGTCCACCAGATAATTGATTAATTTGACGCTTTTCATAGCCTTCAAGATTAACAAGCTTTAAAGCCTTTGTAACTTCATTTTTAATTACTTCTTCTTTAAACTGACGCTTTGAAATACGATTTAACATTTTTTGATAGACATCAAGCTCTGCAGTATCCTCTAGCATCATTTTAACTGTATCCTTATAAGAATCACCCTTAAGCTTTACTGCAACATCATGACGAACAAGAATTTCTTCAAGAAGCTCTTTATAATTATGAGCCTTAGCTTGCTCCTTTGTAATTTCCTTTAATTCTTCTTTAATACTTTCTGTTACAGATAAATCCTTAAAATATTCAATTGCAGCTTTACGGACGTCACGTGGCTTATCAAATTTAGCAAGATACTTGATAACATTATCAACCTCTTCCTCATCAAAGCCATATTCCTCCATCATTTCCATAACGCCAAGGTCATAAACATTTGAATAGACATTGTTTCTTAAACCAAACGCAACATTATCATAAATGTTTAAATGAGGAAACAAAGCATAGCGTTGGAAAACTGTATTAATGGGTCTTTTATGACTTGGTAGCATACCAATTTCTTCTCCATCAAGTAACAGCTGACCTTCCTGCATTGTTTCAAATCCACCAATGATACGTAAAGATGTTGTCTTTCCACATCCAGATGGACCAAGTAATGTAACGAATTCATTTTCGTTAATCGACATATCGAAATCTTCAAGTATTACGTTATCTCCGTATGCCTTTCTGATTCCCTTAAGTTCAACTAAAGTACGGGCCATTTCTTTCTCCTAATAATATAATATTTTTTTGGTTTTTAATAATACTTTTTTGGGGTATTCTATATAACTAGCACAATAATAGCATAAACATATTTCAAAGTAAACATTAAAATTATAAAATATTTTTTAAGTCTTTTTAATTAATGAAACTTAAGTGAAATATCAAGAGCCTTTGATGCATAGGTTAGGGACCCTACCGAAATAAAATCAACCCCTAAAGCTGCAACGCTCTTAACACGCTCAAGACTCATATTTCCTGAGGCTTCAAGTCTTTTTTGCTTATTATTTAATTTAACACATAAAGCCATTAGTTCATTTGACATATTATCAAGCATAATAATATCTGCTCCTGTAGCTAAAGCTTCCTTAAATTGTTCAAGTGTTTCTACTTCAACTTCAACGGTTAAATTAGTTTTTGCTTTAGCAAGACTAACCGCCTTAGTAATTGAACCAACTGCATCAATATGATTATCCTTTATTAAAACCATATCTGATAAAGAATAACGATGATTAAAGCCACCACCATCTCTTACCGCTTGACGTTCAAGAATCCTAAGATTTGGAGTTGTTTTTCTTGTATCTAGAATTTTTGTTTCTGTTTCAATTTCACTTACAAAATTATGAGTATTAGTTGCGATACCTGACATTCTTTGCATAATATTTAGGCTTAATCTTTCAGCTTTAAGAATTGTTTTAGTATCACCATCAACTACACCAATAATATCACCTTTATTAATATAATCGCCATCTTTAAAATTAAACTCAAGCTTATAGCTTCCGCCTACTTGCTTAAAAACTTCTTTTGCAACCTCAAGTCCTGAAATAATTCCACTTTCTTTAGCAATAAACTTAGCATGAGACTGGTGCCCATCCTCAATTAAACTATCAGTTGTAACATCACCCTTTGGCATATCCTCCTTAAGAGCACTTTTTATAATATCAATAATTTCTTCTTGCATAATTTTTAATCTAGACGGAAATGACAGCCTAGAGACTCCTTTCTTTCAAGTGCAGCGTCAATAATTAGCATTGCAACCGTTGCCATATTTAATGTTTCATAATAATATCTTGAAAATACCTTAATTTTCTTTAAATTATTTAAGTGATTAGAAATAATTTTTTTAGCTAATAATAAACCTTCTTCTTTACGAACAATAAAAACATATTTTGACATTGTATCTCTTATATCAACTCTAATATCCTTAAAATTATAAGGCTCATGAGTAAATTCTAAATCCGGTAAAACTATATCAATCTTGCTAAAATCAGTTGATTCATTAATATCCTTAGCAACTCTTGCTCCAAAAACAACACATTCTAGTAAAGAATTTGAAGCTAAACGATTGGCCCCATGAACACCTGTACGAGCACATTCACCAACAGCATATAAATTTTCCATCGATGTTTTTCCGTTAACGTCGGTTTTAATTCCTCCGCATAAGAAATGCTCAACAGGACAAACCGGAATATAATCAACAGACATATCTATACCATGTTCTAGACAATGTTTATAAATAGTTGGAAATCTTTTCATTAAAAATTCTTTACTTTTATGTGTAATATCAAGATATACATGATCAGACCACGTATCAAACATTTCTCTATAAATAGCTTGCGAAACTACATCTCTTGGGGCTAACTCCATTCTTTCCTTATCATACTTAGCCATAAAACGTTCGCCCTTAATATTTCTTAAAATAGCACCTTCACCACGGACCGCTTCTGAAATTAAAAAGGCTTGTCCCGTTTTATCCTCTTCATAAAAGCCAGTTGGATGGAACTGAACGAATTCCATATCTTCAATTTTAACATTAGCACGCTTACACAAAGCAATACCATCACCACAAGCAATTTTATCATTAGTTGTATTTTTATAAATACCACCAATTCCACCAGTTGCTATAACAATCTTATTAGCTAAAACATATACTTCTTCATTGTTTTTATTAATAACAATTACACCTAGGGCCTTATTAGTGTTTTCAAGAATTTCAATTGCCATTTCATCCTCAAAAACACTAATATTTGTTCTTTCCTTTAAAGTTTGGCGTAAATCCCTCATAACATGAGCACCAGTATCGTCACCACCAGCATGTAAAATACGACGTGAACGATGGCCACCCTCAAGAGTACGAACAAGCTCACCATTTTCATTTTTATCAAAATTAACGCCTAGATTTAAAAGATTTTCTATATTTTGGGGTGCTTCATCAACTAAAATTCGCGTAGCCTCTTTATCATTATGATATCCACCTGCCCTTAAAGTATCTTCAAAATGCTCTTCCATTTGCTTAGGCGAAAAAATGGTTTCAGCCGCAATTCCACCTTGAGCTAAATTAGATGAACCTACATCAATCTTATCTTTAATGAATAAACCGATTTTTAAATCTGACCTAATATTTAAAGCTGTGTAGATACCGGCAAGACCTCCTCCAAGTACAATAACATCAAATTGTTTTATTTCTTTCATACTATACCTCTTTATAATCAATAATCTCCTTATTAACCTCAATAATTCCCTTATCACTTAAAATATCAATAACACGGTCAAAATAAACCTTCGTTTGACTTGAACCCTTAGGATAGCCAACTAAAGCATTAAACTCACTATATAAAATTCTTTTACTAGTTGTTTTTACATGCTTTATAACCCTTTTAAACCCATCTTCAAGCTCTTCAACATAAATTCCGTCAATTTTAGGGTAGTATAAATCCGATTTATACATTCTAAAATCAACGCCATATAAATCACTAGGCTTTAAAACAAAGCCAATTACCTTGTGAAGACCATTTTCGCTGATAATCTTGTCAAGTTCTACTTCCATTTCATGCTCAAGATTTAAAGTCAGCCTACTTTTCCCATACATTGGTAAAATCAGTTTTTTCAAATCTAAAATTCGAATGGGTGCAAGCTCGTAAATAATCTTTAAAATAGCGTCTTCCTTACTATGCTCATTATGAATTGCATCAGTAATGATTTTTAAAGCATCTGGATATGACATAAATAAAGAATCAATCGTAATTGAATTACTACTGTCTTCACATTCATAATCACTATCATTATAGCATTCTTCATGATTTTCTTCACCATGAGCTAAAACATTTATGATTTCATTATGATATAATTCCGGATTTTTATAATAAGAAAGACTCCAAATATGATATAAAGACCAGCCTCTTAAGCTTAAAGCGTTATCAATTAAAGAATTCCTATCCTTAACCGTTTTAAGATGCTGATAATTTTCTCCATCCGTTAAAATTCCTAAAATAACATGCTTAGGATCATTATGATCTAGGACCGCTAAATCAATTTTATAGCCTGAATATCCAATGTTTCTAACCGTTTTATATTCATGCTCTTCTAAAAATCTAGCAATTGAGGAAATCATACCATTATCAGTTGGATTTTCTTTAAATTCTGAAGATTTAATATTACTTGCAAAAGCAATATAATCATGAAGCATTATAACTCCCTTATTGGTTGTTTTAGCCAAATTAAACATATCTGGGGAAAGTGATGTTGCAAGAATTACTCTTTCCTTAGCACGAGTTATTGCAACATTTAAACGTCTGTAGCCTCCATCTTTATTAATCGGACCAAAGTTAAGACTAAGCTTACCAGTTGAATCAGGACCAAAGGTTGAAGAAATAATAATTATATCTCTTTCATCACCCTGAACAGACTCAAGGTTTTTAACAAAAAATGGTTCTTCCCTCTCTTCACTGAAAAATTCCTCACAATCTTGATTTTTTAATCTTTCACGATGAATTAATCTTTCAATATACGACTGTTGTGCCATATTGAAGGTAACGACACCTAATGATTTCGCAGGATTATTTCTAGCAATTTCCATTACAAGATCAACAACTCTTCTACCTTCAGCCTCGTTTATTCGCTTACCATGAATATATAATCCGTTTGGTACAAACTCATAATGAAGGCCAAGATGATCGTTTTTAATACAGCTTGGGAATGTTGTAAGATCATGATATATTTCTTTATTAGAAAATGTAATAAGTGATTCATCCTTCGATCTATAATGCCACTTAAGCATAATTTTAGGAAGACTTGTCAAGGCTTCATCAAGAATTGATTCATAAACCTCATAATCTGCCTCTTCATCATCTTCATCATCAAATGACATATCAAAGAATGATGTTGGAGGAAGCTGCTCATTATCACCAACAATAATAATTTGATTTGCCCTATACATAGCACCAACAGCATTTTCACTTGTAATTTGTGACGCCTCATCAAAAATAACACAATCAAAATGGAAGGCATCACTGTCAAGGTAGGTCGCAACGCTTAAAGGTGACATCATAAAAATAGGTTTTAAATTCATTAATATAGTTGGAATTTCTTTAAATAAAATTCTTAAGGTTTTAAGCTTTCTTTTCTTATTAGCCTCTGATAATAATGTCTTAACCTCAAGATTTGAAGCCATAACCGAATTAAGCTCTGGCCATGATTTAGTAACCTGTTCTTTAATCTTTATCTTTGAAATTTCCTTCATTTTACCATCAATTTCTTGATATTTAGCAATAATATTATTCAAATATGCACCAGAATAAATATCAAGACGAGAGTTATTGCCTAAATATTCATTTAAGCAAAGCTCATAATAATGTTTTAAAAAGGCATTTTTATAATCATCCGGCTTAATATTAAGCTTTAAGCATTCCTTTTTAAAGGAACTAATTCTTTTATCCAAACGTTGATATGAATTAATAAAGTCAATATATTCATATATTCTATCAAAATAAATATAAGCCATATTTAACCTTTGATTTAAAATAAGAGGATTTTCCTCCTTCAAATCATAATCAAAATAACCATTTAATTCATCAATAGAATTTTCAATTTCTTCTTTAATATTTTTTATTTTATTTACTAATAAAATTAAATACGCTTCATTTTCAGGCTTTTTAAGTAATTCAAGAAAATCTATGTAAGAAGAAACACTAATACTCTTTGTACCCTCATCATATACTTTAAGGGCGTATAAAAGACGATTTAATTCATAAAAATCTGTTAGGGTGCCAAAATATAATTCTGGTAGCTTTTCCGCAAGAGTGATATCAATTCTTTTGGCCTCTAAATAGCCATCCTTATATTCCTTAAGCTTTTTCAAATCCTCTATTTCTTCTTCGTATTTCATATTTTTAGGATTTAATAGATAGCCTTCAAGTAAAGTATCGAGTTTTTTATAGCCAAACATTCTTTTAACCTTTGACTGATACTCAAGCATCTCCTTATAGATGGTATCAATATCAAGATCAAGAAAGCTAAGCTTATATTTTTTGACCAAATAATCACGTAATTCTTTATTTTTATCGTATATTTTTTCAAGTTTAACAGATGTTTCATATAATTGACTTGGATTTGCAAGCTCTAAATAAGTAGGAGCTACATCCTTTAATATTAAGGCAGCTTCCATAAAAGAAACAATTTCATCAATATTCTTAATATCATTAATCTCTAGATTAAATTTATTTTTGGTATCCTTTAAAATATCCATAAGACGACCCAAAATATTACGTGATTTAATAATCTTATCCTTTAAGGATGCTTCATCTTTTTTAGTAAGCTTATTTCGATTAAAAAGATAAAAAGGATGGGACTTAGGATCATCACCAAGACGCTTTGATACGGCTGAAAAAATTTCAATTTGCTCTATATATTCATCAATCATTTTATTTGTAATTACAAGAGGATTTTCTAAGGTAAAGCTCATTGAGGTGATTTTGCTTAAACCTGAAATTTTTGATACTAAATCATATATACTCATATTGATAGGTTCAATCTTTGTTAATATTTCTTCTAAATATTGATTCATTTTCATCATTAAGTTTTCATCTGTTGCCATATCATCACGAGCTTTATCAGAAACCTTAATACGATTATTTTGAACAGAATTTAAATTATCGTAAATTCCTTTTACAATATCCTTTTTATTAGCCTTTGTGTCAAACAAAGGAAGAGCATACATATCCAAACTACATTTTTTTAAGTTCCTATAAACAACCTCAAGAGCAGACTTCTTCTCACAAACAAATAAAACTTTTTTATTTTTAGCAATTAATTCAGCCAACATATTAGTGATTGTTTGACTTTTTCCCGTACCTGGTGGTCCTTGTAAAACAAAACTCAAACCTTCTTTAGCATAATAAATCGCCTTATATTGACTTGAATCTGCAGCTAATACCTGATTTTGTTCCTCAAGTCCCTCTGCTTTATCTAAATTAACTTCGTCAAGCTTTATATTTTGATTTAAGGTTGTATCCAAACCTACAAGAGCTCTTACAACTGGACTTTTAGTAATTTTATCTTCGTTATTTAATATATCTTGATACATCATTATCTTTGAAAATGAGAACAACCCAATATAAACACTATTAATAACCTTAAAATTAAGTTTAGATACTTTAGCATTAACAGATGTTAAATATTTTTTTAATTCCTCACCATCTAGTCTTCCTAAATCTATTTTGTAATCAAGTTTAAATTTATGAACAATATTGTCATTAATAATAAAATCATCGTCAAGCGGACGAACTTTAAAAGGATCAGCAACTGAACGTTGACTTATTTCAATAGGTACTAAAGCTAATGGTGCCAAAAACTCTTGTCCATCTTCAATATATGATAAAAAACCAAAAGCCATATAAAGAGCATTTACTCCATTTTCTTCATAATATAAGCGACCCTTTTTACTTAAATTATTTAAAACATAATTAAGACGTTGATAGATAGTTGTCGAATATAAGTAATTTTTCTTAGGATTTGGCTTAAATCGTTTTCTTATTTCATTAATTTCTGATATTTCATATCTATCCTTATAATAAATTGTTTTACCTAAAGCATTAGTTAGCTTTTGATCTAATGATTCATCAAAGGCTCCATCAAAATCTCCAACTGTATCAAACAATTTAGCAAATTCATATGAGTTTGAATCCATAAAATCATCATACAATTTGTAAAAATCATCCGCAATAATTTCAACTGTTGACGCTATTGATTTTCTAAAATTAATTAATCTATTTCTTTTACCAACGTCTAAAAGCCTTCTTTTCCATTTTGTAAGCTTCTTTTTCAACGTCATCACTTCCTTATCTTTTATTATAACCGGATTATCTACTATTACCCTTCAAAATATCAATTTCTTCTTTCTTTAATAAACGATATTGACCAAGATTTAAGGTATTATCAAGTGTAATATCACCAAAGCCAACTCGCTTTAAATAAGTAACTTTCATATTCAATGCCTCAAGCATTCTTTTGACCTGATGATATTTTCCTTCATGAATATAAATATAAGCTTCATTTCCTTTGATAATTTCAAAACGAGCCGGTAAGGTTTTATAACCATCATCTAAAATTATACCTTCTTCAAAATTATGCTGATATTCTTCCTTATAAATACCATCAAAGGTTAAATAATATTTTTTCCAAACATGATATTTTGGCGACAATAGGCGGTGTGCTAAAGCTCCATCATTTGTAATTATTAGCAGTCCCTCTGTATCAATATCAAGTCTTCCGACAGGAAAAACTGACATTTTAGCATATTCAGGCATCAAATCAATTACCGTTTTATACCTTGGATCAAATGTAGCTGAAATAACGTCTTTTGGTTTGTTAAGCATAATATATACAAATTCATTATATTCAATAACGCCACCATCAAAGGTAATTTCATCATCTAAAGGTGATACCTTAAAATCATCCTTATAAATCGTTTCTCCATTTACCATAAAATAACCCTTACGAATATATTCTTTAACCTCTTTTCGAGAACCATAATTTAAATGTGAAAGAATTTTATCTAAACGTTCCATATATAAACCTCAATTCATAAAATTGCATTATCTATTATACTTTAAAATAAGCTCAAATGAAATAAGAAAGAAGAAAAAAAGGCTAAAATCGCCTTTTATAAATTAAATCCATATACTTTGCTAATTTATTACATCTTTTCAATCTCATCAGATGAAAGACCAGTAGCTTCTTCAATCTCTAAGGTAGTTTTACCTAGTGATTTTAATAATTTAACTAGGGATACAATTTTTTCTTGTTGATTCAATAGCTGAGATTGCTGATTCGTTATTTGTTCGTCCTTTTGAGATAGTTGCTCTTGCTGATTCAAAATTTGTTCATCTTTTTGAGATAGTAACTCTTTTTGAGCTTGAAGTTCTTTCTCATTTTGAGCTTTAACCCATCTTTCATTTATTTGTTTCCACTCAGCTTCAAAGGCTTGTCTTCTTTTAACTTCATCGCTATTAAAGGCTTCTACTTGTTTTCCTAGCATTCTCATTAATAAATCACCATCCTTTTGAAGTTCTTCTGCGTTTTTGTCAAAGCATTTCAAAAACTTTTTGTACCTTTCGAAACGTACTTTTCCTAGTTTCATTTTATCATTTTTAACATTAGATTGCAAATGATGTATCATTATCCTACCTTTATAATATTCCTTGCATTTATCTTCTATCTTTTTCATGATAGCTATCTCTTCATAATTATGATTCGAATTCTTTGTATAATTATCAAGGACAATTAAATGCGTTACGGGAAGTTCATTAATATCTTTTACCTCATTTTTCTTCATATCAAAATCAGATATAATTCTTTCAAGAATCTTAATAGTCATTTTAAATGATATATTTTCTTTATAATTTTGAAGCTCAAAATCATATGTAGTTTGACTTTGAGGAACTATAATTTCCATATCAAAGCGATGCTCACCCGTACATCTTATATGAATACCAGTTCCTATTTCACTTCTTATTGTAATATCTTGTGGTTTTACAATAAAACCTAATGTATTTAATACTAGTGAAGCTAATTCTTGATTTTGCATAGCATATTTAAAACATAAATCATTTTTTAAATGAACTTCTTTTCCTTTTTTTGATATTAAATACTGATAAAATGAAATTATTTCTTGTTCCATATAAGTATACCTCTAGTAGTGCATGCCAATATATAATTTGATATTAGCATCAAGCTATAATTGTGTCAAATGCCACTAAAAAGGGTCTTTTGAGAAAAAAAGAATTACAAAATCAATTCTATTATTTAGCTTTATAGGATTCACTTAAATATTTTCTCCAAAAATGAGATTTTTCCTGAAAAGAGCTAAAAATTAGGATTTTTAAAAAGTTTAGTTTTGAAAACGTTTTCACAAAGAGAAAAGCCAATTCTAACATTATTTAACCTTAAAAAAAAGATGCTACCAAAAGATAACATCTTAAAATATAATCCAACCATGACTAATAAGAAGTTCTACTAATTGATTAGCAAGTAAGGCAATAAACATACCCATTAAGGCTCCTGCTAAAACATCGCTTGGATAATGAACATATAAATACATCCTTGAAAAAGCGACCAAAAAGGCTACTACATATAAAATTATTCCTGCCCAATATACATGTGCCGCAATTATTGTTGCACACATAAACGCACACAAGGTATGACCAGAGGGAAAAGAATAATCTTTAGGAGGATTAATTAGTAAATTAACCTCTTCCTTTTTAGTAAATGGTCTAGCTCTTTTTGAAATACGTTTAACAAAGGCATTACAAATGAGCAACTCAAGCGTTAATGACACAAAGATCTCATAGCCAATTACTCTTGTGGAATTAAATGAAATCAATACTACACCTAAAACCATCCAAACAATGGAATAATTAAAAAAAGTAGATATGTTTTTCATAATAAAATCCATAAATTTACATTTGCAGTGTAAGCGTATAAATTCTAATATTTTAAAATCCATAATCTACTCCTTTTTTTATCGTGCAATTTCTTGAGCAAGTCTAGCATCGTCTTCTGAGACTATATAATCCTCCAAACACTTTGCTACAAAATTAAAACTTTCATTAAGCTTTAAGGCGTCCTCCTTATTAGGACGTCCTAAAACCCAATCTACAATCGGAATATATGTATCACGAGAAATACCAATTTTTATTCGTTTGAATTCCTCCGTATGAAGGTTTGCAATAATGCTCTTAAGGCCATTATGACCGCCTGCACTACCTTTTTGGCGAAACCTAACTTTTCCTGGATTCATATCAAGATCATCTGATACTACAATTAAATCCTTAACATCAATTTTATAAAACTTCATTACAAGTAAGATACTATCCCCAGACAAATTCATATAAGTTGTAGGTTTTAACAATATTGCCTTATGTCCGAGTATATTAGCTTGACAAATATAGCCCTTAAAAGCTTTGTCCTCTTTAAATGTTAATCCTAAATTAGATGCTAAAACATCTACTGTATCAAAGCCAACATTGTGACGAGTATGCTCATACTCAGACCCAATATTGCCTAAACCAACAATTAGCTTCATTATAGTAAATTACGCTTTGTTTTATCATAGCTATATGTAAATAAGCCAGATAATGATTCATCATTAATAATACGTAAAATACCATGTCCAAGTATAGAACCAACAGATAATACCTTAATCTTTGGTGAAACCTTTGACTCTGGTTGAGCAATTGTATTAGTAATAATAACTTCTTTTATGGCAGACGTATTGATACGTTCAATTGCAGGGCCTGAAAGGACGCCATGAGTTGCACATGCATAAACTTCCTTAGCACCAGCATTAATTAATGCATTTACTGCAGCTACAAGGGTTCCTGCTGTATCAATCATATCATCAACAATAACACAAGTTTTACCATCAACATTACCAATAATGTTCATAACCTCTGCTTTATTTGGCTCAGGACGACGCTTATCAATAATTGCAATTGGTGCCTCTAATACCTGAGCAAATGCACGAGCGCGTGTAACACCACCATGGTCTGGTGATACAACACATACATTTGGTAACTTTTTATCTAAAAAGTAATTAGATAGGACTGGTAATCCCATAAAGTTATCAATAGGGATATCAAAAAAACCTTGAATTTGTGCAGCATGAAGGTCTAATGTAATAACACGATCAGCACCTGCTGTTTGAATCAAATCAGCAACAAGCTTTGCACTAATAGGTTGACGAGATCTAGCCTTACGATCTTGTCTTGCATATCCATAATAAGGGATTACTAAAGAAATAGATTTACAAGAAGCACGTTTAAGTGCATCACACATAATTAAAAGTTCCATTAAGTGATCATTTGCTGGGGCTGATGTTGGTTGAATAACGAAAACATCACAACCACGTACTGTCTCGTTAATACTTACGTTAATTTCACCATCCGCAAAATGAAGCACATCACAATCGGCAAGTGGTAAACCACATGCATTTGCAATTTCCTGTGCAAGTTGAGGATTTGCACTTAGTGTGAATAATTTAATTTTCTTTCCATCTAAAATAGCCATATTCTAAAACTCCTATATATTTAATTTTTTTATTCCATCAATTATTATACAATGGTTACAATTTTTTTTCAAACATTTAAAAGTTTTTCTTGAAATAAAGCGTTTTATTATTTTAACTTACCAATATAAATACGATGATATTTAATTTCCTGAGCCATTTTATGCAGTTCATGACTATCGCCAATCGCAAATAATGCTGTACCACTACCAGACATACCACAAACAAAACCCATATCTTTTATTTTTAATGCTAAAAGTTGTAGATTAGGTTTTAAATTAAAAGCCGACTCTTCTAAATCGTTAAAAATATTTTCATTGAGCAATTTTAAATCGCCTTTAACTAAGCCTTCTTTAATTCCCTCAAATTGCTCCTTATGGACATTAATCGTTCCTAAGGAATACCCGTCATATACTTCCTTCGTACTTAATCCATATGGTGGCTTTATAATTGCCACATCCAAACGCTTATAAGGAATATCTAAAACCTCAACCTCTTCCCCACGGCCGGTACAATACGCAAGTGTTTGATACACACAAAAAGGCATATCAGAGCCAAGCTTTTTAGCCATATTAGCAAGTTCTGCAAGTGACATATCAAGTCTAAATAAACGATTTAGTCCCCTTAAGGTAGCCGCTGCATCAGCAGACCCACCACCAAGACCTGCCTCTGAAGGTATATTTTTCTTTAAAGTGATAACAATTCCCTTTTCAAGATGAAGCTCACTCATAAATAAAGTGGCTGCCTTATAGACAAAATTATCTTCTGTATTAATATTAGTATTATCAATTAATAAAATACCTTCCTCTTCCTTAAAATCAAAGGTGAGTTCATCATATAAATCAATTGGTACCATGATTGTATTCATTTCGTGATATCCATCTTGCCTTAAAGGTCCAACCTCAAGGCCAAGATTAATTTTAGCATAAGCTCTTTCTTGTATCATATTCTACCTCAATATTCTCATTTTACCATAGGAATCTATTCCCCCAATACCATCATTCTTAGACATCGAATACTCCCATATTTTTTCGTAAGGAATAAGCCTATTAAATGGTGTTGTCGCAGCTATTACCGCACATACTAAAGGATCAAGTGCATCAATGTTTATTCTTTTAGGTGATGATGCTATATTAGCTCCTGAAGCTATTAAAGCTTCAAAATTAGACTGACAAGCACCAGCATAAATAAAAAGTTCATCTAATCTATATTTGTCTCTTAACATTTTTACGGTTTTATAAAATGCCTTAGAGTTACGATAATTATCTAAATTAAAGCTGTCATTTTGATTATATGAATCATGACCCGTTAACACAACAATATCTATATTATATTCTTTAACTAAATCAAGAACATACAATGCCGCTTCTTCCTCATCTAGATAGACACATATGGCATATAGTCCTAATTTTTCATATATTTCATTACATTTTTTTAAATATTCTAAATCACTATCAATATGTAATATTTTACCTGTGATGTGCTTAGAGGTTTTATTCTTTAAATCAAATAAATGTCTATTATGTCTACACTTATTTTCATAAAAAGGCTTTTCAGCCTCACTTACATAAATTAAGTCATTTAAAGGAGCAGAAGCTAAAATTCTAACATAAACACCTCTTAAATATGCTACATCATTTTCTATTTTATCAATATAAAATAAAATGTCACCATGATATTTTTTTCTTATAACATATTCCACTAAACCACCACAATAATATTATACGAATTATTTATTATTGTGATAAGGCAATAAGTAATCACTAAGCTTAACAAATTCTTCTACATTTAAAGCCTCTGATCTAATAGCTTCTGGAAGACCTAAATACGTAAGTGCATCAAGAACTACCGTTTTATCATACCCTGTTTGTTTTAAATTATTAACTAAGGTTTTTCTTCTTTGACAAAAAGCATCTCTTATAAGCTTAAAGAAAAAATCTTCATCTTTAGCCTTGTAAGGCGGAGCATCAAAAAGCTCAAGACGAATAACGGCACTATCAACATTAGGCTTAGGTACAAAAATATTTCGTGATATATTTAAGACCTTAGATGATAAAGCACGATACTGAATACACACTGATAATGCATTATAATCCTTAACATCTGGCTTAGAGCATATTCTATTTGCAACCTCATCTTGCATCATCATTGTATAGGTTTTAATACGCGTTGTTTCAGATAAAAGCTTTAAAATAATCGGTGTTGTAATATAATAAGGCAAATTAGCTACTAAAGCTATTTTTTTTGAGTCACTAAAATACTTATCTAAATAAGCATTAATATCTATATTTAAAATATCTTCATTAACCAAAATAAAATTATCATACTGACCTAAATTATGATTAAGAATAGGAATTAAATCCTTATCTATTTCAAATGACATAACCTTTTTAGCCCGTTTTATCAGTATCTCAGTTAAGCTCCCAAGACCTGGCCCAATTTCTACTACACATGTATCCTTATCAGTTAAAGAAGCATCTACAATAGCATTTAAAACATTTTGGTCAATAATAAAATTTTGACCAAACTTTTTCTTTATATAAAAATCATTTTCGTTAATTATTTTTAAGGTTTGCTCTACACTACCTATTTTTTCCATTAATTTCACCAACTATCTCATTTAATTTCTTTACTGTTATTCCAAGCATATTAACTCTATTTAAGAAAGTTTTAGCATTAGGACGACCAATATTTAGTTTTGAAGAAACAGCTTCTCTTAAAGGGGAAGAATTACTTCCTGTTAAACCTAAAGCTACAATATCATTTCTTGTAATATTTCCTTTAGCCTTAATATCACCCTCTAAATAAGGTCCTAAAAGTTCTTTTATTTCTTCTGAGGTCGCATGTTCAACGCCAACCTTCTTTTTGTTTTTTGAAATGCAATCACTTTTTTTGATAAAACAATCAATCGCTTTTGGGACAACCTCATGAACTCTAGCTCTAATTCTTTCACCCGGATGATCAGGATCTGTAAAAACAATTATATCATTATCTTTACTAAGCGAAGAAATCATTTCTAAAGTTTCTTTAGATATCTCCGATCCATTAGTCACAATACAGGCTTGGCCTTTAAATACTTGTTTAATTAAAGCCTCATCATGAGTGCCCTCTACTACTACTATTTTTGACATGGAATCTCCTTATAAAATACTCTAATACTTGTTTTAGTCGCAGATGATATTAAGCCCCTTATAATCGGTGAATATTCCTCTAGTGAAATAATTTCATGCTGTTGGGTTATAATTTTAATATCATTTATATCATACTTATCCTCTTCAACATGCAAATATGCACGTTGTGAAACCTTCGTTTCAATGTAATAATATGGCAAGTATTTAGAAAGAATCACTTTTTTTATCTCATTTAAATATATCTCATCAGCTTCTGTTACAAGCTCCTTATATTTATACAAATGTCTTTTTTCAAACGAAAGAGCCAAATCCTTTAAAATCTCATCATCAACACTTGTAAGCTGTTTAATCATACCATTTACATAAGAATCATCAAGAAGAACGTAAGAATCTAGGTCATTTGAATCCTTAATAACATTAATAAGAGCTGAAACGGATGCGTTAATATTAAGATTATTTGTTGTTAAATCATATACTCTTTTATAAATTGACTGTAAAAGCAATTCATAAGCTCTTGCAACAGGATGATAATATACCTGCCAATACATATGATATCTTGCCATTATATAAGATTCAACTGAATTAACACCTGATGCTCTCAAATAAAGTTTACCGTCTAAAACAAGTAAAGAGCGAATAATTCTTCTAAAGTCAATATTACCATAGCAAGCACCCGTAAAGTAAGCATCTCTTGATAAATAATCCATTCTATCAACATCAAGCTGGGAAGATGTTAAAGCTTCAATTAAAGGATATTTTCCCTCATGAGCAATAACACTTGCAACATCCTTAGCCATTCCAGGAATTTCTTTTAAAACCTGATTTATTTCGGTATTTCCTACAATTAATCTAACCGTCATTTCTTCGTGTGAAACCTGCATAACATGCTCAAAAGCATGAGAATAAGGACCATGTCCCACATCATGTAATAAGGCACTAATCAAAAATACCAATTGCTCATATTCCGTTAAAGATTCCTTTAATCCCTCAATTCCCTTGACACATAAATTAGCAAGTTCATAAGCTCCAAGACTATGCGTAAAGCGTGAATGCTCAGCAGTTTGAAATACCATTGAAACACCCGATAATTGACGAATTCTTCGCAAGCGTTGAAATTCATAGGTATCAATTAAACGTGCAATTATTTTATAATCAACATTTATATAACCATATATAGGATCTCTAAATACTTTTGTTCTTTCTAATCTTTCAAATTGATGGTTCATAAGAAGCCTCCTCGTATAATATATTTGTATTAATTATTTAATGATGTTAATACACAAACATCTATTTAATATTCAATTCTTATTGAATACATGTTAATATATTTTTGATAACACTGTAGACTATTGTTTTTCCTCC
>OJLA01000053.1_pt1:0-50000 | contig 103479 bp, 63 predicted proteins | sample 1596611 | NCBI WGS metagenome assembly OJLA01 (sample SAMEA4350168, study PRJEB24818) | metagenome | biome: human; feature: gut; material: faeces | place: Denmark | collected 2013-09
AGGCCGTGTCGCTCGACGAGAATAGCACCATCGACCTGGAGGCCATCAAGGCTGCTGTCGAGCAGCTCCTCGCTGATGCAAAGGTCGCCAATGCGAAGCTCGTAGCCAATGAGGGCGCCTATGTGCGCCTGAGCGACGAGATTGCCGTCGTGCAGGCTCGCCTTGACGAGGTGAAGGCCACCATTGAGAAGGACTATGCCAATGTAGCCGCACAGTTTGTCGGTGTGGAGTCCAGTATCCAGTATGACATCAACAAGAAGAAGGATGAGCTGAAGGCTCTGTATGAGGCTGTGGAACTCGACGAGAATAGCACCATCGACCTGGAGACTATCAAGACTGCTATCGAGCAGCTGCTCGCTGATGCAAAGGCTGCGGCAGAGGCTAACAGCATCGGTTCCATCCAGAGGCTGATGAGCGAGGGCGCAACGTTCTATACGCTCGGCGGCCAGAAGGTCGAGGCTCCTTGCAAGGGCAACATATATATGATCCGTCATGCTGACGGAAGTGTCAAGAAAGTATATATCAAGTAATCAATGCTTGTTAAGGCTGGTTCTAACAATTAGTTCGGGGACTTTCGAAACCATTGAGGGTGAAAGGTCTATCGGTCTGATTTTAGAGCCAGCCTTATGGTAAAAGAGTTTACCATACTATCAATTCCAGTTGAACCGGAGAAGTCAGTTCTCGATGTTTTGGAAAGTCTTTGGAAGTCAAAGCGCAGTCGGCGAAGTAGGTGAAATGGACAGCGCATGCATCGTTGCCTGTTGTTTGGATTCCTGTATTATCAAAAGACTTGCCCTGTCCCCAACAGGGCTACGATCGGTTTCTCATCATTCTGACTTCAAGGAAACAACCTTGGAAGTATAACTTCGTTTGGGGTTTTTACGCTTACTGAGGTTTGTGAAAATCTCGTAAGCTGTTTCCCTTTATGAAATTCATTCCATCGGTGGGATGACGAATGTCGGCTGTGAAGTCGGGATCGTCTCCCACCGTTTTGCATCTATCCCCCCACCCTTTTGCTCACGACCTAAACTGATAGCTTCACGAACAAAAAGCGCAGAAAAAAGCATCTACGAAATAAAAAAGAGAACTTACGAAAAAGACCCGTTAAACTGCTGGTATTCAAGATAAAACCGTAGAAAACAAAATCGCATAACCAAATCTCAACAAACTTTTTTTTGATTTTTTTCTCAAAACAGGGGTTACTTTTCCCTTTTTCTCCTCATTAATATATGAAACACGATTAGTTGCCGTAGCGGAACGGCACACCCGCAGCGACTGCGGGCTCTACTTACTGGACACAATATATATATGTATCAAATTTATCGGGGCACCCATTGTGGTGCCCCGTTTTACGTTTTTACCATCCAATCTACCCTTTTCAATTCGATTTTTGAATCAAGAATTTGCACGTAAAGAAAGTAAATCCGTATGCGACTATCAGTCTTTTAGAATGCGATGGCTGATGTATGGATGAAAGTCTGCAGGAATATGGGGTGGTAAAAATTAGAGTAAGACGGCGTATAATCAGCGTGTAACCTATTGATATATAATGGTAAAAAGGAAAGGAAACAAGCAGAAATCGCTTTATCGAAAATGCTTATAGCTGCATTTGTGCTTTTTAAATGCCGATGATCTGCGGCTTTCGCCATTGTCTATACCTTTGCAATCGAAAATCGCGGATGCCACTTTAGACAGGTGTGGCGCTGTGGCAAGGCAGAGGAAATTAATCAAAATAATAAAGTACAAATGGAAATACTTGAAAAGTTGTTTTACGGATTCCCCGAGTTGTGGGGAGGAGGCGTGGCCCACTCAGTGATGATTTTGGCCCTGGTGATCACGCTCGGCCTGTGTTTGGGCAAGGTTCGGGTGCGCGGAGTTTCGCTCGGGCTGGCCTGGGTGTTGTTTATCGGTCTGCTGATGGGCAACCTTCCCATCACCATCGACGAGCATCTACTCCACTTCCTCAAGGAGTTTGGCTTGATACTCTTCGTCTATTCCATCGGCCTTGAGGTGGGTCCGGGCTTCTTCTCCTCCTTCCGTGGAGGTGGCAAGAGTCTCAATATCCTCAGTATTGTAGTCGTGGCATTGAGTATTGTGACAACCCTTGTGGTCTATTCCTTCTCTGGCACATCCGCCACGACCCTCGTTGGCATCCTCTCGGGTGCCGTGACCAATACCCCGGGACTGGGTGCGGCACAACAGGCTTTCAGCGATCTGCGCCACATTGACGCCCCATCCATCGCCACAGGCTATGCCATCGCCTACCCTGTGGGTGTGCTGGGTGTAATCCTCTCATTCGTCATCCTCCGCTATGCCCTGCGCATCGACAGACACCATGAGGAGGACGCTGCCAAAATGGGCGCAGGCCACTTGAAGGAGATGACGCTCCACACGTTCTCTGTGCGCCTGACCAACAAAATGGTGGCTGGCGACACGGTGCGCCAGATCCACGAAGTGCTGAAACGCGACTTCATGATCTCGCGCATCATCCATAGCGACGGCAGTGGCAAGAGTGAAGTAGTCAACGGGTCGACGGTAGTCAACGAGGGCGACCTGCTCCAGGTGGTGGCCCATCCTACGGCCGTGGAGGCCATCGTGGCCCTTGTCGGCGAAAAGGTAGAGGTGGCGCCCGAGACCTTTGGCAAGGATCTGATCACGCGTCGCATCCTTGTGACGAAGCCGGGTGTCAACGGCAAGAGCATCGGCCAGATGGGTATCCGCACGAGCCTTGGCACGAACATCACGCGAGTGAACCGCAACGGTGTGGACCTCATCGCTACCCCGCATCTGAAACTGCAGCTTGGTGATCGTGTGACGGTGGTGGGTACGGAGCTCGCTATTGCCCATACGGAGAAACTCCTTGGCAACCAGATGAAGCGGCTCAACGCGCCCAACCTCATCCCTATTTTCCTTGGTATCATGCTCGGTTGTATTGTGGCCAACATCCCCTTCTTCCTTCCCGGTATCAACGAGAGCCTGCGACTGGGACTCACCGGCGGCCCGCTGGTGGTGGCCATCCTCATCGGTTTCTTCGGCCCGAAATATAACCTCGTGACCTATAATACGATCTCGGCCAACTTGATGTTGCGTGAGGTGGGTATCTGCATCTTCCTGGCTTGTGTCGGACTGGGAACGGGAGCGCCCTTTGTACAAACCCTTGCCACGGGTGAGGGCGCGCAGTGGATTGCCTATGGTGCCGCCATCACGATGGTGCCCATCCTGGTTGGTGGTTTGATAGGCCGCTACGTCTTCCACATCAACTACTACACGATGCTCGGTGTGCTCGCTGGTGCCCATACCAATCCGGCAGCCTTGGCCTACGTCCGCGAGCAGACCTCTGCTGACGCGCCCGCCGTGGGCTACGCCACGGTCTATCCTTTCGCCATGTTTCTGCGCATCGTCACGATTCAGATACTGATCTTTGTATTCGGATAAGCGAATGAGAAACGTCAAAACAGAGAACCCTTCAGTGCGCCCCTCGGCAGTAGAAGAGCCGAGGCGGCGGCGCGGAGTGGCCGAAACGGAACTCTGCCACAAGCTCGACCTGCTGCTACGCACAGGGAGCCTGCTCATGGAGAGTGCGGCCGACACCTCGCGCATCCTGCGGACGATGAAGCGCGCGATGGCCTTCCTGGGACTGGACGAGCGCTACATACACCTCTATGTCAACTGGAACGTGCTTATGGTCAACTACAGCGATGAGCTCCACTCGTTTACGAAGTTTCAGCGCTGCGAGCGTCACGGCATCAGTCTGGCCACCATCGCCAAGGTGAGCCGCCTCACCTGGACGGCCATCCGCGAGGACTTCTCGCTCGTACAGTATGAGAAGGCCCTCGACGACATCCACGATGCGCCACGTGGCTTCACCCCCTGGCAGGTGGCGATAGGTGGCGGCTTTGCCTGCGGTGGCTTCTGCATCCAGTTTGGCTGCGACTGGACCGCATTCTTTTATTGCTCCCTGGCGGCCATCCTGGGTTTCCGCCTGCGGATGTTTCTCCCCACGATGGGTTGCAACAACTACGTCGCCATCGGCATCTCGGCCTTCGTAGCCACGCTGCTGGCTTGGGCGACAGCACTCCTTTCTACTGATCCAGCGATGATGGCGGGCATGCCGTCGTGGATGATCTCCACTACGCCATGGCACCCACTGATGGCGTGCGCGCTATTCATCGTACCAGGTGTGCCGCTCATCAACTTCGTGAGCGACATGCTCGACGGCTATATCGAGACCGGATTCATCCGTGCCGTTAATACGCTGCTCATGGTGCTGGCCATGGCTTTCGGCATCGCCTTTGCCATCAAGGTCTGCGGTATCGACAATTTTGCCAAGACGCTCACCATGACACCCCATCATGAGTATTGGGAGTATGCCATTGCCGCCGCCGTGTCGGCCATGGGATTCTCCACCATCTTCAACATCCCGCGACGCCTGCTGCCCGTCGTGGCCGTGGGTGGTATCATCGCCGTGTGTGTGCGCAACTTTATCAACCTCGGTCCGAGCAATGGCAACCTCGGCCTGGACATGGGACTGACCATCGGGTCGCTGGCGGGAGCCACGGCGGTGAGTATCGCTGTCATCAAGGCGCGCCATTGGTTTCATGTGCCCCATCAGTGTATCACCATCCCGAGTGTCATCCCGATGATTCCGGGTGTGCTGATGTATCGCGCCCTCTTCGCTTTCATCGAGATGCACGGTGTCGTCGGCGAGGTCACGGTGGGTATGAACAATGCCATCAAAGCCTCGCTGGCTATCATCTGCATCGCCCTCGGCGTGGCTGTGCCCAATCTCTTTTTCCGTCGTTTCATCGAGGATACACGCAAGCGGAAGTTGCTCGCCATGCTCGTGGAACGGAAAAAGCGCAACGGAGAGTTTGTCACGCCCCATGCCGTAGGAGCGAGAGTGGGTGCACACAGAAGGACAAGAAAGGAGAAAAATCATGCCCGCGATACGCACGAATAGAAACTCTTGTAGTATCTTTGCAAACGGATTTAGACCGATAAGAATGGAAATCAGACAATTGAAATACTTCCTCCAGGTGGCCGAAACGCTCAATTTCTCCAAGGCGTCGCGGAAGCTCTACGTCACGCAGAGTACCCTGTCGCAGCAGATTTCCCATCTGGAGCAGGAGATAGGAATGCCGCTCTTTGAGCGCAATTCCCACGAGGTGTATCTCACGGAGGCGGGAAAAGAACTGTTGCCCTACGCCCAAAAGACGGTCAATGCGGCCGGGGCTTGTGCGGACCACATGAACGACCTGCGCGAGATGCTGGCTGGAGAACTCAACATCGGAGTGACATTCTCCTTCAGCAACATTATGGCCGAGACGCTCATCGCGTTTATCCACGCCTATCCCCACGTCAGGCTCAACATCGTCTATCGTTCCATGCAGGAACTGATGGACGGACTGAAGAAGCGTGAACTGGACCTTGTGCTGGCCTTCAAGCCGCTGAAACGGGACAAAGCGATAGACAGCAGGGCGATCTTCAGCAATCGTCTGGCAGCCATCGTCAATGATCACCACCCGCTGGCAAGGCAGCAGAGCGTCACCCTCGCTGACCTTGAACGCTATGATCTCATTCTGCCCTACAAGGGCTTGCAGGCGCGCAACGCCTTCGAGCACCTGCTGGAGGGGCGTGACAACAACTTCAAAATCATGGTGGAGGTCAACAATGTCAATATCATCTTTGACTTGCTGAGCCGCAGTTCGCTTGTCTCCATCCTCTCGGAATCCACCACGCTCACCCAGCCAGGTATGAAGGCTATCCCTATCGATGCGGAGGGCAACGAGATGGACGGCTGTGTGCACCTGCTGCGCGACTCCTATATGAAGTCGTCGGCCCAGGAGTTTATCCGCATGCTCAGTCAATCGACAGCGCTGCTGGCCAACCTCGCCTTCAAAGATATACTGAGGTAGGCTACCGCAGAAGATGAAGATGCTGTCCATAGCTTCTGCCTTCACGGTCGCCAGCCATTCCTCACACAAGCTTTTTTGTGTTTGATTAGTGTTTTGCAGCATCCCGATGGGGATGCAAAAAGCCACATTCCAACGGGTTTCTCCCTTGCGAATGTGGCTTTGTCTATCGTATAAAGTCTCCACTACCCTGCTATGTGCAACGGTGTGTGGCCTCTTTGCGAACGTTGAAGCGCTTGGTCTTAAAATGTAGCGTGGCGCAGCGGCGTGGTGTATTGATACGGAAGCCATGCCAACGAGGGGACGTCGCGCAGGAAGAGGAGGGAGGCGTGCTTGCCACGCTCCACACTGCCATACTCCGCGGACAAGCCCATGGCGGCGGCGGAGTTGAGGGTGATGGCATTGAATGCCTCTTCGGGCGTGAGGCGCATTTTCGTGCAGGCCAGGGACCAGACAAACTTCATGTCGCCCGACGGCGTTGAGCCTGGGTTGTAGTCGGAGGCGAGGGCGATGGGCAGGCCAGCGTCGATGAAGCCACGGGCCGGGGCAAACCGCATATTAAGGAAGAAGGACGTACCCGGCAGACCAGTGGGCATGGTGACGGCACCGCGGAACTGCTCTATGCCTTCCTCGGGGAGTGCCTCCAAGTGGTCGGCAGAGAGTGCGCCATGAGCGATGGCAACACGGGATCCACCCGAGAAGGCCAGCTCGTCGGCATGAATCTTACCCTTCATGCCATATTTCTCGCCAGCCTCGAGGATGCGGTCGGTCTCCTCTGGCGTGAAGAAACCCTCGTCGCAGAACACGTCCACAAAGTCTGCCAGTCCCTCGGCAGCCACACGGGGCATCATCTCGTTGATGACGAGATCGACATATTCTGACTGGCGTCCCTTGTAGGCTCGGCCGACGGCATGGGCACCGAGGAAGGTGGTCACGATGCGGAGTGGCGAATGGGCCTTTACACGCTGGGCGACACGCAGAATTTTCAACTCATCCTCGGTCGTCAGTCCGTAGCCAGACTTGATTTCCACACAGCCCGTGCCCTTTTGCCAGATCTCCTCGGCACGGCGCATGGTCTGCTCGAAGAGGTCCTCCTCGCTCGTCTCGTGGAGACGGTCGGCAGAATTGAGGATGCCACCGCCGCGGGCGGCAATCTCGGCGTAGGACAATCCCTGGAGTTTGTCCTCAAACTCCTGCTCACGGCTGCCTGCCCAGACCAGGTGGGTATGGCTGTCGCAGAAGCGCGGCATGACGAAGGCGCCCTTAGTGTCGATGACCTTTGCGCCCTGCGTCAGCTCCGCAGGCACGCTTCCCGTGCCGAAATCCAAGATTTTGTCGTCCTCGACGGCGAGCCATGCGTCCGTCATCGTCTCTACGCGGGCCATCTCCTGTCCCGCCTTGCGCAGCTCTCCGTGGGTGATGCCACAGAGTTGGGCGATGTTGGTGTATATCGTTCTCATTGTCTTCGTATAATATAAATAATGATGATACCAATAAAAAAAGTGCGGGGGAGAGCAAGCGCGCCCGTCATGGACACCCTTGCCGTCCCCCGCACGGATCTTACTTTTTTATCGTTTTAGTTTTCCTATCGATCATGAGGCCGCGCCTAACGATCGATGGGGATAAAACGTTTAGAATTGATTCTTGGCGATGAAGTCGATGCTCTTGGCGATGAGCGGGTACATCACGCGGTCGATCTCGATGAACGGGACGATCTTGCGGTACTCTGCGTGCAACTTCTCTACCGCGGGCGAGGACTTCAGCGGACGGCGGAAGTCGAGGGCCTGTGCGGCGTTGAAGAGCTCCAAGGCAAGGACGCGCTCCGTGTTCTCGGCCACACGATAGAGTTTCGTGGCGGCGTTGGCACCCATGGAGACGTGGTCCTCCTGACCCTGGCAGGTGGGGATGCTATCGGCAGAGTTGGGCATGCAGAGCATCTTGCTCTGGCTGACGATCGAGGCGGCAGCATACTGGGTGATCATGAATCCGCTGTTCACACCCGGCTTGGCCACAAGCATGGAGGGAAGACCGCGCTGCTCGTCGCCCAACTTGTAGATACGGCGCTCGGAGATGCTGCCCAACTCGTTAAGGGCGATGGCCAGGAAATCCATCGGAAGGGCGATGGGCTCGCCGTGGAAGTTGCCGGCAGAGATGATCATATCCTCCTCGGGTACCACGGTGGGGTTGTCGGTGGCGGAGTTCATCTCGGTCGTGCAGACCTCCTCCACATAGTGGAGTGTATCCTTGAACGCACCATGCACCTGCGGGATGCAGCGGAAGGAGTAGGGATCCTGTACATGGGTCTTGTGCTGTTTGATCAGCTCAGAACCCTGGAGCAACTCGTAGATATGGTCTGCCGTCTCCATCTGGCCACGATGGGGGCGAACGGCGTGCACGGGATGGAGGAACGGCTCGATTCTGCCGTCGAAGGCATCGAGGGACATCGTGGCGATGAGGTCGGCCCACTTCGACAGATCCTGTGCCTTCAGGACGCTCCAGGCGAAGAAGGCGAGCATGTTCTGCGTACCGTTGAGCAGGGCGAGACCCTCCTTGGAGGCGAGGTGGATGGGCTTCCATCCCATCTTCTCGTTGAGCTCCTCACCCGTGATGATCTTGCCCTCATACTCTACATGGCCGAGGCCAACGAGCGGCAGACAGAGGTGAGCCAGCGGCACGAGGTCGCCAGAGGCGCCCACGCTACCCTGCTGATAGACAACGGGGCACACGCCGTGGTTGAAGAACTCGATGAGACGCTCCACGGTGTCGAGCTTGATGCCGCTGTAGCCGTAGGAGAGCGACTGGATCTTGAAGAAGATCATCAGACGGACCACATCCGTCGGCACGCGGTCGCCCTCGCCACAGGCGTGGCTCATCATGAGGTTGATCTGCAACTGGGACAGCTTGTCCTCGTCGATGCTCACCTTGCAGAGGGAGCCGAAACCTGTCGTCACACCGTAGATGGGTGCCTCGGCGGTGGCAATCTTCTTGTCCAAATACTCACGGCAGCGGATGATGCGTGCCTTGGCGTCGTCGGAGAGACGCAGCTCATAGCCCTCGCGGATGATGGCGCGGACGGTATCGAGCGTCAGATGTTCTGCGCTGATATAATGGATTTTACGTTCCATTGCTTCTTTTCTTTCTTAAAGTGTTGTCAGGCCCGTGAAGGCCCGATGGGTTGATGTTTTGATTTTATCGTTGCTTGAAAACATATCGCGCAACAGGTTGTCTGGGAGCCTGTTGCGGCCCCCAGACAATATGTTAGAACGCAGCGTCGATGATGTTGTCGTCGACGAGGTTCGGCATGGTCATACGGAAGTCGGGCGTGCGGTCCATCTCACGCTGGATGGCATCCATGGATCCCTTGTTGCGGGCCCATGCACGGCGGGAGATACCGTTGTTGACATCCCAGAAGAGCATCTCGCGGATGTTGCGGCCGCTCTCCTCGGAGCCATCGACTACCATACCGAAACCACCGTTGATGACCTCGCCCCAGCCTACACCGCCGCCGTTGTGGATGCTCACCCACGTAGCGCCACGGAAGGAGTCGCCGATGACGTTCTGTACGGCCATGTCGGCGCAGAACTGAGAACCATCGTAGATATTGGAGGTCTCGCGGAAGGGAGAGTCGGTACCGGAGACGTCGTGGTGGTCACGACCCAGGACGACAGGTGCCTTGAGGCGGCCATCCTTGACGGCCTCGTTGAAGGCCAGCGCGATGCGGGTACGGCCCTCACAGTCGGCATAGAGGATGCGGGCCTGTGAACCGACGACGAGGTGGTTGGGACCTGCCTCGCGGATCCAGTGGATGTTGTCGTCGAGCTGATGCTGGATGTCGGGGGTGGCATGGCTTCGCTCGTCCATCATGATCTCCTCGGCAATCTTGTCGGTCAGTGCCAGGTCGGCGGGATCGCAAGAGGTGCAGACCCAGCGGAACGGACCGAAGCCGTAGTCGAAGAACATCGGACCCATGATATCCTGGACGTAGGACGGATAGCGGAAGCCGTGACCGTCGGCAGCCATGATGTCGGCACCGGCGCGTGAGCTCTGCAGGAGGAAGGCGTTGCCATAGTCGAAGAAGTACATGCCACGGGCGGTCAGCTTGTTGATGGCAGCCACCTGGCGGCGCAGAGACTCCTCGACACGGGCCTTGAACTCCTTCGGATCCTCGGCCATCATGCGCTTGCTCTCCTCCAGGGTGAGACCCACGGGATAGTAGCCACCGGCCCACGGATTGTGGAGAGAGGTCTGGTCGGAACCGAGATTGACCTCGATATCCTCCTCAGCCAAGCGCTCCCAGAGATCGACGACATTGCCGACGTAGGCCATTGACTTCACCGTCTTGGTGCTCACAGCCTCGCGGATGGCGGGAATCAACTCGTCGAGCGAGGTGTGGAGCTCATCGACCCAACCCTGCTCGTGACGCTTCTCGGCAGCGAGCGGATTGATGTCGGCTACGACGCTGACCACCTTGGCGATGTTGCCGGCCTTGGGCTGAGCACCGCTCATGCCACCGAGACCAGAGGAGACGAAGAGGGGGATGGGGTTCTTGGCACCACGGGCGGGATCGTGCATCACACGACGGGCGGCATTGAGGACCGTGATCGTCGTACCGTGGACGATGCCCTGCGGGCCGATATACATATAGGAACCAGCCGTCATCTGTCCGTACTGGCTCACGCCGAGGGCGTTCATGCGCTCCCAGTCGTCGGGCTTGGAGTAGTTGGGGATGACCATACCGTTGGTGACGACCACTCTCGGTGCGCGCTTGTGTGACGGGAAGAGGCCGAAGGGATGGCCAGAGTACATCACGAGGGTCTGCTCGTCGGTCATCTCGGAGAGGTACTTCATCGTCAGACGATACTGTGCCCAGTTTTGGAAGATGGCGCCATTGCCTCCATAGATGATCAACTCGTGCGGGTGCTGTGCCACGCGCGGGTCGAGGTTGTTCTGGATCATCAGCATGATGGCTGCAGCCTGCTCCGAACGATGGGGATAGTCGGAGATGTTGCGGGCCTTCATCTCATAGGTGGGACGGTAGCGGTACATATAGATACGACCGTACTGGCGCAGCTCCTCGGCGAACTCGGGGGCGAGCTGTGCGTGAAGCTCCTTCGGGAAATAGCGGAGCGCGTTGCGCAGAGCGAGCTTTTTCTCCTCCGGGGTGAGGATGTCCTTGCGCTTGGGCGCATGGTTGATGGTGGTGTCGTAGGGCTGCAATGCCGGCAGCTCAGCGGGAATGCCGGCACGGATGTCGGCCTGAAATTCTGCTAAGGTCATTATTTTGTTACTTTTTGTTCAATGGTGAAAGCCCTTTGGCGTCTTTCGGCCAAAGGGCTTCGGTATGGTGTCTTATCCCTCGATCTTCGTATCGACGATGGCGAGGATCTCCTTCTCCTGCTGCTGTGCGTTCTCGGCCATCTCCTTGGCCTCGGCCAGGATGGCGTCGGCAGTGGCACGGTCCTTGAGAGAAGCAGCGTTGATGCGGACGTTGAGCCATGCGCCGAGCACTGCCGAACGGGCGGCGAGTGCGCCTACTCCTGCGTCGCTGACAGAGGCGGGGTTGCCCTCCTGTGCCATGGCGCGGCAGATGTCGAAGGCGGCATAGGCGGTCTTCATCGTCTCCAGAGGCACCTTCGTGGCATAGAGCGTGGCGTCCTGGATGGCCTGGCTACGGGCAGCCTTCTCCTCCTCGGTGCCCTTGGGCAGGCCGAAGGCATCCATGATGCGGTTGAAGGCCTCGGTGTCCTCATCGACGAGGTGCAGGGCGCGGCGGACGATATCCTGACCACGGTCTGCCCACTGAGAGAACTCCTCCCAGCGCTCGTCCCATCCGCGCTTGTGGGCGGAGAGGTTGGCCACCATCGTGCCCAGGGCAGCTCCGAGCGCACCCATGTAGGCGGCGATCGTGCCACCACCCGGTGCTGGACTCTCGCGGGAAGTCTCGTTGGCAAACTCGCTCACCGTGAGATCGACGAGCTTCGCCGTCTTGTTCGCGTCCTCCAGGAGATACTCGATGACCTTCTCTCTCGGGTTGAAGGGCTTGAGGTCCTCCAGACCCATGGAGTGGATGGCGATCTTGATGATGTCCTCCTCGGGGATACCGGTGGAACGCTGCTGCTTGCGCAGGAAATACTCACCAGCCTCGATGAGCACGCGCTTCGGGATGAGACCGACAATCTCCGTACCCGTCACGCGGACGCCACGCTCGGCGGCGGCACGGCAGACCTCGTCGAAGGCCTTGTGGAGCGGGGTGACATTGATGTTGGTCATGTTCATCGAGACCTGTGCGATGCCATACTCGTCGATGAACCATCCGATGGCCTTTGTGGCCTTCAGCGTGCCTGGCTGCATGATGGGTGCTCCATTCTCGTAGCGGAGGATCTTGCCCGTGAGGCTACCACCCTCGCGCATGGGGCGTCCCTTCTCGCGCACGTCGAACGCGATGGCGTTGGCGCGGCGGGTGGAGGTGGTATTGAGGTTATAGTTGACGGCAATCAAGAAGTCGCGTGCGCCGACAGCGGTGCAGCCCGTGCGTGCCACCTTCTCGTCGAAGGGACGGTTGCCCAAGTCGGGGCCATCCTCCGTGCCGAGACGCTCGGCGAGCTTCTCATACTCACCACGGCGGCAGACGGCGAGGTTCTTGCGCTCCTCGGTCTGTGCGGCGGCCTCGTAGAGGTAGCAAGGAATCTCCAACTCGTTGGCGAAACGCTCACCCAACTTGCGGGCCAACTCGGCACACTCCTCCAGCGTGATGCCGGCTACAGGTACGAGCGGGCACACGTCGGTGGCACCGAAGCGGGGGTGTGCGCCATGGTGCTGGCGCATATCGATGAGCTGGCCAGCCTTCTTGACTGCACGGAAAGCAGCCTCGCAGACGTCCTCGGGCGAGCCGACAAACGTCACCACGGTGCGGTTGGTGGCCTCACCCGGATCGACATCGAGGAGCTTGACGCCCTTGACAGACTCGACCTCGCGGGTAATCTGGTTAATCACGTCCATGTTGCGGCCCTCGGAAAAGTTGGGGACACACTCTACAATTCTTACATCTTTCATGTTCGTCTTGTTTCAGGAGATTGTTTAAAATATGCGACAAAATTACAGTTTTCTTCCGAAACGACCAAATAAATGAGGGAGAAATGTTGGGGACAAGGCAGCAGGGTGCCGTGACGGGGCTGCTAAGGGACTAAAATGGCGGTGGAAATGATGGAAACGGGAGGAAGACCGCAACGGAAAAGACGGGACAAAAGGATGGAAGCGCTGACGAAAGGATGCGCCCGCCAACGGCCTGTGGGGGCTGATGGCGGGCGCAGCTATGGGAAATCATGCCAGGTCGCCGTCTGGGCGAACCGTAGCTGACTATCAGAAGGTGACGTTCATACCGAGGTTCAGACTGGCATTGGAACTGAGGGGGATAAACTCCTTGCTCGTCTTGCCGAGGATGTGGTCCATGCCGATGAAGAAGTTGAAGCCCTTCGGATGGGCGTTGATGACCCATCCCATGCTGGCCGTGAAGCTATTGACCGAGAAGCTCATGCCGCCATCGAGCCATGACAGCGGGGCTACGTTGGCACTCAGGCGTGCGTCGGTCCAGCTATACTTGCCATTGATGCGGGTGGAACTGAGGAAGCCGAACTTCAGCTGGCGGTAGGCCGGGAGCGTGTATTCGCATCCGAAATTCATCGTCGCACCGATACCCGTGCTGCGGCTACCCTTGTCGCCATCGCTGGAGAGGTTGGCAAAGTCGGCAATCTGGTCGGCATAGCGGTCGCCCTGCGACTCCAGGCTGTTGTCCTTCGGGTTGCCCATGGCGTCCTCTTTCTTGACAGCCACGTCGTGGAAGCCGTTGAACTCGAAACTTGTCTGGCGATTGACGGCCTGCATGTTGTTGCTCCATCCGATGAAGCCAAGGTCGAGCAGCGCGGCGCTCACCGTCCAGTCGTCGTCGATCTTATAGGTAGCACCGAAGTCGAAGGCCATACCAAAGCCACCCAGGCCGGCACCATCTACATCCACGTCGTTCACGCGACGGTAGGTGCCCTGCCCATCGACCTTGTACTCTTTCTGCTCCTCTTTATAAGTAAAGCCCTTCATCGACACATTGGCCATCGCTTGTCCCGTCATGGTCCATTTGTCCGGACCGCTGAGGTCGGCACGCAGGTCTTTGATCTCGGCATCGGCACGGGCCACACCGAAAAGCAACTTCATCTTGGCACCGACACGCAGGCGGTCGTCGATCTGGCGTGAGTGGCCCAAAGCGAGTTGTACAAACGACTGGGCATGGGCGTGGATGTCGCCGATGTCATAGCTTTGGTTGCCCGTGTTCTTGGCAAAAGCAAAGAGCTCGTAGGGCAGCGACAGACCGACGTTGGTGCGGGCATCGAGCGAGATGGTGTTGTAGCCGCCCCAGGCCTTGAAGCCCGCAGAGAGCAGCGTGATGTCCACGTCGGCATTGATGCGATTGTTGCCCGAGGCAAAGCCCTTCAGTGCCTCGCCGTCAGCGATATAAGGATTCATGAAGGTGGTCTTCTTCTTGTCGCTGTCGATGCCATAGCGCGGGTTGTCGAAGAGTACGTCGCCGAGTCCGAAATTGCCCTGCGTGCGCACCTGAATGTTGCCGAGAGCGGGTATCGAGACGTAGTTCTGGTCGTTTCCATACGCCGGGTTGAGGTTGTGGCGGAAGGTATATCCGTCGATGAAGTAGCCCGTGTTGAGTCCCTGGGCCATCGCGCCGCAGGACAGTGTGGCCAGTGCGGCGACCGTCATATATTTCTTGCTTCTATTCATGATGTAGTGTTGGGTCTAAAAGTGGTTATCAGTCCTTGTTTACGATGATCTTGCCGACGAGTCGCACCTTGATGTCGCGCGCCTTCAGCGTGTGGTTGTAGGCGTTGATGGTCTGGCCTACGATACTCTTGGCACCCTCCTCGCCCGAGGCCGCCTCGATGCGGAATGTGAGTCCATCAACGAGAGCCACGCTACCCGGATCGCCCTCGGTCAGTCGTATCTTGAGCGGTGTGACGACAGGGGTTTTGCCATCCTCGGAGGCGTTGATGACGTTGGACACCTCTACCTTGATGCGGTTCTCGGGAATCGGCTTGCCATGGACGTCGATGGCGGTGGCTGATACGGTCAGGTAGGCGGGAATCTTGTTCTCCACGTTGGCCGTCAGTTCGATGGCGCTGCCCGCCATGAGGTCGATGTCCTCCAGGTCGTCAGTCCATCCGTCGATGGTGTCGTTATAGACGATGCGCGCGCCCTCGTCGAAGGCCAGCGGTGCCATGATGGAATAGGCAGGCTGGATGGTGTAGCTCTTGCCAAGTTCCATCGTGCCCTCTCGGGAGGCATCGGCACGGGCCTCGGCGGCAAAGCGTACCGTCTTCGGAATGCGACGCATGATGTCGGAGAGCTGGGGAACGGCCACCACCTGGTCGTAGGCGGAGGCATCCACACCCTCAGCATACTTGCAGATGCAGACATGGGTGGAGCCATCCGGACGGATGTAGAACTCGGGGATGCGTACCCTGGCCATTTCCTGACCGTTTGCATCCTCGGCATAGAGTGTGCCGGAGACAAATCCAGCCACGTCGATGTCGCTTTGGATATTGATGTCGATGAGGGGGTTGTAGAGATTGACCGACACCTCGCCGTCGGTCAGGAAGTCGGGCACGGAGCCGATGGTGGTGCGTCCCAGGTCGCGGAGTGAGATCTCGGGATCAAACTTACCCGTGGCCTCATGCACCGTGATGGATCCCATCGACATATTGGCTGAGAGGTAGAGGTCGCCACCGCTCTGGGCATAATCGACCTCGTCGAAAGAGATACCCACATTCAGCACGCCATTGAGGTCCACTTGACCATCCTTGCCATCCTGTCCCGGCGTGAAGCGCAGCTTGTTGTCCGTCGTGGCGGGCTTCTGGAAGTCCAAGGTCTTGACTGCGGCACGGAGCTTGATGTTGGCCGTGCTGCTCACGTTGTGAAATGTCACTACACCCGTGGCCGCATCGTAGTCGGGCTGGGAGGGTGAGCACTGGCGCAGGTCAAGGCGCATATAGGAGGGTACGGTGAGCGTGAGGGTCTTGAAGGTCTTCACCGCACGCTTCAAATCGGCACTGACGGCCACGCTGATCTCCACGTCGGACGACACACTGGCCTCTTTTAATTCGCGGATATCGTTGGAGGCGGCACCGGTGTAGTGGAACTCGGCCAGCTTGCCCTCTGCCGTGACGGGGTTGCTCAGCTTCGCCCTGCGTGCTCCTGCACTCTGGCTCGGCAGCGTGATGTGCAAGCGGAAGTTGTTGTTGACGTTGGCCTTCTCCACCCAGATCTTGTTGATGTAGGGATGGGAGGGCGTGGCCTCGTCGCCGTCTTTGTTGAACATATAGTCGCCATTGGCTGCTATCTTCACAAAGTCGCTGTTGTTTAGTTTCAGCACGTCGTCGAGAATGATGTTCTCCGTGCTGCTCGTTGGCAGCTCCAGGCCCTCGCCGCCCACGCCGATTGTGGAATCGACGCTGGACAAATCGTAGTCGCTGTCGGTACATCCTGTGCCCAACGCCACGATACTGAGGCCCATCAGGCACCCGATCAGTTTTGAGTTGGTGGTGAGTTTCTTCATAAAATTCGTCGTTATTGGTTCTTATTGTTTTAGTATGGTGTTTCGTGGGGGATTAAGAGGTCGAACGTGTCGTCCTTGCCGTTTAGTGGCTTCGAAACTGGCATACAGCTACAAAGTTAAGATTTTTTTGTATAAGGGACAAATTTTTTCAACTCTTTTTGCGTCCCATGCCGAAAGTTTCTTCGTGCGCCCCTATCGGGGTATAGGTATGAAAGGAAGTGCAAGCACTCCCCCACTCCACCGCTTTCGTTGCGCAACGCTGACTTCGGGGCTACGATCATGCAAAATGCCCTGTCGTACAGCAAAGGGGGATCCGTTGCTGCGCGACAGGGCACGAACTGTAGGAATCTACGGGGTGGCTCGTTTTACCGTAGTAACTCGTAGCCCTTTTTCGTCCACTTCTTCATGTTGTCGAGATCGAGGTCGTCGCCGCTGAAGTCGTAATCGCTAAATTCAAAAGTTTTGTAGTCCAGAAGATGTTCTTTCAATTCTGCATCGTAATACCTAAGACTAAAAGCCACATTACCAGGAGGGCTATCCGTGTAGGCGATGACAAAGAGAAGGTTCTTGACATACTCTTTGCCAAACTGTGGCACGTCGAGATAGAATGTCTGGGCTGAGACTTGACGGCCTTGCTGGTCATCTATGAATGCAATCAATTCCAGTGAGGAGCATTGGTCGATTACCTTTCCCTTGAGATTCAGCTTTACTCCGACGGCCTCCTCTCCCTCAGAGAGCACATTGCCTGTACCCGTGATCTGCACTCGCTCGATGTTTTTGATTTCTAGCGTATTGCCAAAGCGTGTAAACTTCTCGGGGTCATAGAATTTTCCATCAACCACAGGGGTTGCATAGTAAAATTCGTCATTATACACTTTGGGGAGATAGAACTCATACTCATAAGTTGCCTTTGAGTCGAAATTTTCGTCCTCATGTCCAATACAAGTGACACGCTTCCCATCATTATGATATCTATTATAGATATATAACTCGGGAACCCCGTTAGGCGTATCGAGGAAGGTTACATTTTCCGTTTTTACCGTAGCGTAATAGCAGGTAGAGTCGGCATTCGACTTGTCGGGTATGGGGTAGATCTTGTCCACCTTTATTTTAGGATTAGCTCGCCATGATCCATCCCAAAAAGTCCAACGAGGACTTTTCCATTCCAGCAGTGGGATTTCCCATATTTTGGCATCTAATGTGCCTTTGATATCCAAACCGATCGTAGGAGTGACATAGAGTCCTGAATTACCCGCATAACCCAGCTTCTTACCATTAATGTCTTTGGGCGTCCAACCTGCAAAATCAACCACATTTCTAGGTGGGACAAAATCCCATGAATACTCCATAGGGAAACTGATAGAAGGGCCAAGCTCCAATTTTAACAATTCTGCAACCCTAAATAAAACACCAATATTCATATTGGGTCGTACTCCAATTCCCAACGAACTTATCTCGTTGAAAGGAGTTTCTGTATAGGTCTTAGGACTATTTTCCACTGTTTCTCCTGACTTAGGAAGGAAGTAGGACTCCTTTGCGTTTTTTACATAACCTATTTTAAAAAGCGTTCCTTTCATGCCTGTCTCCAGCGAAAAAGGCCTGGCCATTTTCAAAAATCCATAGAAGTCTATAGTAAAGGCTCCACTCAGACCAAATGAACAAGGTATACCGTGCAAAAGGAATCTATGCTCTGGGAAGTCAAGAGGTATCCAATAATCCTCGGTGTTGATTTCTGAGATTGGGCGTTGGTACAAATATTTTAAGATGTCATTCCTTTTTAATCTTTGAGAGTTCCACAGTATCGTTTCCCAAGACCTGTTGCCCATAATGGGAAATGTCATACCTGCCGTTGCTTCTTGTCCTCCAAATCCACATTTCAAGTCATATTCAAGAGAAAGCCAGGTCTCCGAATACTGGTCTTCCGTTCTAGTTTCACTGAAGATATGCGCATACAAATTTGCACTAGCATATAAATCAATGTCGCCATCCAAGTAGGGATTGATAAGCTTCCTACCTGCTAATGGGTCATAATCCCATTTCGGATCATGCATCACATACTTTTTGAACATTCCTTTGTAATTGCCATTTTTCAATCCCAGATATAAAGTAAGAAGTGGAATTTCCCGTTCACTAGACTCATCCGAGAGGTAAGGGCCTGCCTTTGCAAGAGGGTTGAGGTAGGTGCCTCTCAGCTTGTACTCATACTCAGGCTCATCACTTGCCACTTGCCAAAAGCCGTAGGCATTGGATCGGCTAACAGGCTCTCTTATTATATCGAAGTCTGTCACAAAATCAAATACCTTATACACGTCCTTATAAGACGCGGGAGATACCTCGACCGTATAGCCGTTGTCGGTAGTGCGGACAAGGTTCACTTGGTGGGCCAGTCCGTTGGGAATCGCATCGGCTTGGTCCGTGGCAAGAAACTCTCCACGCTGCGGCAGCAACTCCAGGGGGATCGACTTGTTGAAGTAGATCTCCGTCACCCGGTCAAGCGTGTCGGTCTTGTAGGTCAGAAGGTAGGGCAGATAATCCTTGTCTATCATCCTCGTTTCTGACCCAATTTGGTACCTCACCTCTCCCATGTCGCTCACGAGGCGGCGTGGCGAGGTGATGCCGTCGCCGTTTTCGGTCTCCTGAGGAGTGGTGGCGGTCTCCGGCTCGTCTATCATCAGCGTGCATCCCGTAAAGAGCGCGAGAAGCAGCAGGGGCAGCAGGCAGCGTATCTTCTTCATAGTCGTACTATTTGTCTAAAAGTTTATATCATAAAGTTTTGACAGCGTTCCGAGGGTCTTACCCGTGTCGAACTCGAAGTCTTGCGGCGCGGAGTAGAGTCGGAAGCGGCGGCGGTCATAGCACCGCAGGAGAATGCGTCCCACATGGGTGTCATGCTTCGCCCAGATGCGGAGCAGCGCATAGTCGATGTCGTGGGCCGTCTTTGGCACGGCCATTCCCACGAGCTGCCCGCCAATGAAGGCACCGACCATCATCGAGTCGGGGTTCCATTCCTCTCCTCTCACGGTGATATGGGCATAGATGACCATGTCGTGGGGATGGAGACGATTGAAGTCGGGCTGCTCCCACCGTCCTATGACCCGCACGGAGCAGGAGGCGGAGGCCATGGCGTTGGAAAGAACGGCCATGACATGGGCCGTGCCCGGACTGACACCTATGAAGCGGTCGCCAAGGACGTAGGCTGGCGGGATGGAGTCGTCGCTGGTCACACTCCAGAAGACAGAGAGGCTGTCGGGACGGGGTGGCGAGAAGTCCACGGAAAGGGTCATCGTGTCACCCACCATGACCACGGAGCTGTCGTTCTGGCAGATTATCTTGCCGTCCCACGTCGCGCGCTCCTCGCCAAACTCGAAGAAGTCGCCGCAGGAAGTGAGCGCAAGGACGGCGAGGGCACAGAGCCACGGCGCGGCGCGGTGCCTCAATAGGGAGGCCGTAAGTCGGCGGATAGGTTTCATGTCCATGATCATTGTTCTGTGGTTGACGGCGGATTGGCCGGAGCGGCCACCGTCACCCGGTTAGACACTTGTCCCTGGCGGCCATCGCGGAAGCGCACCGTCAGGTAGTATTCGGCCCACTCGCCAGGTTGCAGCAGGTCGCCCGTATAAGTATGGACGCCTTGTGGCACGTCGGTGATGAACCGGAACGTCTCCTGCCCCTTGCGGCGGCGATAGACGCAGTAGTAGTATTCCGCTCCCCCCGCGTCCTTGTCGTCCATCTCCCAGGCCAGCTTGACCTCGCCAGAAGGTATGTCATAGTCGGCGAAGAGGGTCGGCGTGAGAGGTAGCACCTTGTCGTAGTTGACACGGCCGGAGAAAGCGGGCGAGAGACCAGAGCTGATATCCCAAAGGCTGATGGTCTCGACAGCATACTCGTAGCGCGCACCCAGCGGGGCGGGCGGTGCATCGTCGATCTGCAGGGCATAGCCATGGGCACGCACGGAGTCACCGTCGGCCACGCGGAGCAGCGTCCACGTGGCGCCGGGGCGGCGACGATAGACGTTGTAGTGAGAGATCATCTCGTCGCTTCCACCGATCCAGCGGGTGTGGATCATGCGGTTGTCAACCCATGCGGAGTCGAGGTGGGGTCGCGAGGGCGGCACCGTACTGGGACGGAGGACGGCGATGGTATCGGAAGGCGCACCGATATTGGTGGCGTAATCGACCGCACGCACATAGTAGTAGATGTACCGCTGGTTGATGTCCACCGCCACCGTGTCAGTATAGGACCGCGGGATGACATGGCGGCGATTGAGGATCGTAAACTCATCGTCGGGGGAGTTGGCCCAGAAAACATCGTAGTGGTGTACGTCGAGCGTGTCACTCATCTCCCAAAGGATGGCGATGGTGCCATCCAGGCTGGGGAGACCCCGCACTTGGGTGGGTGCCTCGGGTGGGCGGGCGTCCCTCACACGCAGGAGCTTCGGATAGGCGTAGCCCATGTTCTCGGCAGTATCGACGGCGGCAATGGTGATCATACCCGTCGAAATGTTGGTCACGTCGATGCGGACCATCGTATCTCCGGGCGCAATATACTGATTGGTGAGGAGTTTCCACTGCTTCGAGGAGTCGCGGTCATTGAAGTAGAGGGGAACGTAGCGGACGAAGTCGTCCTCCAGGCTATCCTTGTGGAAATAGATGGTGGCATAGACCTCGTCGTAGAGTGTCTTGCCCGGACGGTCGATGACGATGGAGGTGATCTCAGGCCCGAGCGGCGGCATCAAGTCGGGTAAGAACACCTTGTGTGGTGCCGAGAGCGGCGTGAGATCGCCAAAGGCATCGTAGGCACGCACAGCATACTCATAGAGGCCAACCACGCCCGGCGAGTGCTCATAGAAAATAGAGGGGTCGTCCTGACCGAAACGGAACGGCGGTGCATAGGGCAACTCGTTGACTTTGCGCCAATCGGCCTCGCCCACCTTGCGCCAAAACACGTCGAAAGTACCGTTGATCGCATCATTCCAACTCAGACCGACCGATCCATGCTCCAAAATGGTGTCGGTGAGGGCTACGTCGTAGGGAGCGGGGACATACTTCTCATTGCGGAGGTTCTCCACCTGGGCTGGCATGATGAAGAAGCGACCCGTCGTGTCGGGAACAGACGGCATAATAAAATAGGAGTAAGTCTTTCCCTTCTTCGCCGTCTTATCGACAAAGCGCAGGCCCATCGCCTGGGCGAGGTCGGGTCTCCATTCTGCAGCGAGGAAAGCGCCGATGAGTCGCGTCTTCTGGTCTTGCTCCAGCTCGACGAAAGACCCGATACTTCCGGGCTCGTAGTTGGTCATCTCCGGAGTCATATCGCCCTCGCCGTAGATTGCACCCATGGCCATATAGGCCAGCGAGTCGATCGTGTCGGGGTAGCAACGACGGAAGTCGGCGAGACTCATTGGACGGATGCCCGTCGCGAGGGTATCGAGGAGGAACTCGCCCTCTCCCTCGGTGTGGCGAAGCACGTCGTAGCCCGTGCGGTTGAGTCGGTCCCATTCGGGATAGGACTCCACCGCCCAGCGCAGGACAATGCTATCGCCATAGGTGCGGCCCACGGCTTTGATATAGACGTAGAGATCCTCTATGGAGTCATCGACACTGTCTCGGGAAAGGGTGCCCACAGGGTAGGTGCCTGGCAACAGATCGTCGTCGCCATCCTGCTGCACGACGGTATCAACGGCAGCCACGCCCAAGGGGGCACGCCATGACGAAGTCGCTGCCCAAGAGAGCATACACGGCACGCACACGGCGGCGACCAAAAGCCAAACAAGGCCCTTCATCTGATTATTTTGCTGTTTCATCATCGCTTTACGTCTATTTAGATATTCTTACTCTTTACCTTCGTTTTCCACCCCTATTCGAACCTTTTCCAACGGTACTACCTTTACCTATAGCGCTACCCGTTCCTTGGTGAGAATTGGTATCCGATCACTTGCCACGCAATGGGATATTATACTTCACTACCAGATTCTTGAGGAGGTCATTGTAAGTGTTGTTGAAGCGCTTCTCCGAATAATATAGCGGGTACACAGTCCACATCTTGTTCTTGTAGTCCCAAGCATTGACACGGTAGCGCTTGAAGTAGAGGCGCATATTGTTGTTGCGCAACGCCTTCCACGCATTGAATTGAAGGACTTGAGACTGTGACTTATAGTCATCATCGACATACTTCTTGTGGTCCTTGTCCGCATAGGCGAAGTAGAGCGTTCTTCCAAGGAAGTCTCCCTTATCAGCCCTGATACGAACGTGGCGATACCTGTTGGCAGCCTTGTCCATCTCAATGGTCTTGCTGATATTCAGTCCACAACGGCTGGCCGCATTCCATACAACACCATACTGATACCTCGGAACAAATGCGTAAACATCCGACTTAGCATCGTCATAGGTTTGCTCTTTCGAACCTGCATAGCTCGCCAGCCAGTCTCGCATACTCGATTTGGAGTAATAAATCTGAAAACCGACACGACGGATGATATTGTTGTGCATGTCCTCGGCTATGTTGTACACCTCGGCGAACACCCGTGCGTAGGCTTCCTCCGTCAGCTTGTGGCCATCAAACAGGCTGCTGCTATTGCCCAGCCACTGGGTATAACCACCACTATGATCGCTATAAAGCGGATATGTGGTGCCCAGCTCGTTTTCGAAACGGTAGGCGCCCATCGTAAGGGCAAACTCTATGCTCTTGCGACCATCACGGATGTGTCCGATATAATTGTTTCGGAGTATTCCGTCTCTCCAACTGCCATAGGGCGTCTCAAGCCAAAGCGACTGCGTGCTCTGCACCGTCAGGTTGAGGTTCTTCTTGGCAGAAACAAACTTATGACCACCGATGAAGAACATCCGACTCATATAGGAGAGATAGATAAATGGGTTCTCCGTGTTATAATACGGCACAAATCCTCCTCTTTGATTAGCACTTGTGATGAGTAGCTGGTCGTCGTTCATTTCAAGGTTCTGACCGTCATAGGTGATCTTGTCGAGACGGGTGGCCATAAACTTACTGCAGTAGTAGAGCGGATCGTTGTACAACGCGTTTCCATTGACACCCTGCTTGGTCACAGTGACCTTAAGGGCCAAGAGGTCCTTGACGAAGTCTCTGGTGACCTTACCAGCCTTCCGCTCATAGACGGTGACGATAAACTTGCGTCTTCCAGCTCCACCAGTATCGTTGTCCGAGACATTCATTAGACTCTCCTCAGAAATCTCCACCTTCTTGTTGATGGTGTTCCTACCAACCCTACCTCTGGTTTTGGTGCTGGAGATGTTATTAATGCCGTTATCCTTCATCGCCTTGCTACGCACCTGCTTCTCGGAAGTGCCCCAGACAGTGTAGGTCTTGACAGCAACCCAGGTAGAGGGCGAGGTCTTGGTTTCCGTCCACTCGTAGCGCAGGCGGATGATGTAGTTGGCATTGTTGGTCTCTGGTACGTTGGCGAATCCCGACTGCGGAGTGAGGATGGAGTAGCTGTTGGTTTCTATCCATTGGTTCTCCCGGGTGGAGAGCAGCTTTCCATTGGAGTAGAGATACCACTTCAGTCTGCCTTTCTGGTAGGCTTTGCCCTTCATCGGCCGAGCCAGCGAGATGATCGGCTGCTTCACGTCCTCCCAATATGCGGGAGTATAAGCGTAACTGTAGTTTTGGCCATTGGCAGAATAGTTGAACATCATGTCTTCTCTATTGCCCGGCTTACCCTGGTTGGGATACATCAACTTCACATGCGGATACAGGTCCTCGTCATCCTTGAAGCTCATCTCCGCATTGTTGGTGGCGAAATAGAACTCCTTGGTCTGTTTCCATGCCTGGGCAACGTACTTGTTCTTGATGGTGTCATACGTCTCTGGATCGCGCCATGAGCCGTTGTAGAACTCCTGTGCGTATCCAGAAATGGTGACCTTATAGTACTTGTTGCGATGCAGCTGCTCCACAGAGAGCGTCACCTTCTCCTTATAAATACGGTGCGTCATCTCATACACCACGCCATTGCGATTGGCCTTGGCATCAGAGAGCGAACTATACTCCGTCAGCGTAGGCGGCAAAGAGGCGTCCATCTTGAACCGGAACTGGCGGCTTGCCAGGTCCTTGAGCGTCTCCTCGCTCTTGCCATCGCCACTGGAATGGTTCTGCAAGCGGTTCAGCTGTGTGGGATCCACGACGCGGATGGGTACATTCAGGTCGGCCTGCGTCATCACAATGGGATTGCTTTGGATATCCCAACTGATCTTCGCCTTCTCGGCCTCGTCCCAACTCTTCAGTCCGATGTTGCAGCTCTCGAAGAGGACATAGTCGTCGAGGGCGTTGCCGTAGAACATCTCGCACACATCGCCACACTCGAAACTGAACTTCTTGTTGAGTTTCACGAGGCCACCGAGGAGCTCTACCTTCACGCGAGCCTTGCCCGTGAAGTAGTTCGGATTGGGCATACCACATTTCAGCACGCCACCAATGCCCGCATTGAAGAGATCCAACTTCTTCTTGAAAAAGCCGAGGTTGATCCTCAGTCCAAATTTGGCATAGAGGTAGGCATAGAGTTGTCCCTCGCCATACCAACCATTGATACCTGGCTCCTTTTTAAGGTTCATACACTTATTGTTGCCCTTAAGGTGACGGATGGAAACGTCGAAGCCCGCCGTCGCACCCATATCTCCGTAGAAGAGGCCGAGATCCACCTTGACATAGCCCCATACCGAAGCACCGAGCATCACACCGCCACTGGTCTTCGCATTGGCCAGGAAGTCGGTGCACGCCTTGGTGCGGGCATCATTGGCTTCAGAGATATTGTCGCTCTGCACACCACCCTTACTTCCACCATCAAGGAATCGTCTCACCTTCTCTGGTATCGGGGGCAGCTGGCCGTTGTTGGGCAACTCGTTACCCAAACAGAAATAGGCGTTGGCACCGATGGCTACCGAGACAATTTTTGTTTTGAAGTCGACGAGCGTAAACTCACAACGCTTGTCGTGGTCGGGCTCACCAAGGTAGAGGTGCCACTTGGTCGCACCACCGGGCTTCTTGTGGCCGATATAAAGATCAAGGCTCACCTTGAGCGAAGGACCGCTAAACGAAGTGCCATCGTCGCTCTTATCCTTATCCTCGCCCTTCTTTTTATTATAGGAGGCCATGTCTTTTTTGTAATCCTCGTTCTTCTTCTCGCTCTTGTCGCCCATTCCGCTCTTGAAGCTCTCCTCTGCTGTCTCCTTGATTTCTTTGAACTCTCCTGCGACAGCATCCACCTGGCTCTTCACTTCGGAGAGCGCACCATTGAGCTCATTCATAATCTCCTTGAGCTCGCCACCGTCGAAAGCAGCATCCATGGTGAGGTTGAGCTGGAAGTAGCGTTCCTGTTCGTTGTCCTCATAGACGAGCTTGACCTTACTCTTGACGATGCCACCGACCGCCGTCACCGAACCATTGAACAGGAACGTGGTGAGCGTCTTCTTCTTGGTATCGAAGGCAACGGTCAGGTCGAGGCGGCCCTTGATGGCCTCACCATCGCTCGTCGTGATGCCCATACCGAAGACGATACCAATCGCACCCTTGCGAGGACGAGGATTGAGCTTGTCGCTCGTGTTATAGACGCAGTTGATGTAGAGACCTCCACGAATGTTGTTGAGGGCCACTGGCGGCATGGGAATACCCATCTTGCCACCCACCATCACGTCGAAGAAGCCCCAGGAGAAGTTGTTGCCCTCCTCCTTGTGGTTGAAGTAACCGCCCTGGACGTCCATCTCGAAGATGCCGCCCTTGACCTTGCAGGACAGTTTGCCCTTGTAGCCCTTGTCCGTTCCGCCGATACCACCCGCGTCGCCATCGACAGCCAGTACACCCTTGAAGGAGAACACAGTCGTCTCGATGTCGAGTCGGGCCTCGCGGAACTTCAGGTCCTTATACTCTAAGGAGATCTCGCTGGGTTTACTGATATTCTTGACGTAGGACTGGATTTCCAAAGTGGTACCCGCCGTCACATCCAGATCGCTACTGAACGTGATGTCACCACCAATCTTGATGGCCAGATAGGGTTCACCGTCGGTGACGACATAGTCAAATCCCCAGTCGGTCAGTGCAAAGCGGAACGGACCCACCTTGCAGCTCAACGACTTGTTGGATCCCGCAGCAGCCGGAGCTACCGCCTCATAGGGCACCTCGGCCACACTGGGTCCGTAGCCCGGATTATTATCGTCGTAGTCCAGGAACTTCTTTGTCTTTCCGCCACCACTGCCTCCAGTGGCCTTGTCAAATGCCGAATCTATGGCTTTGCCTGCCGATTCGGCAGCCTTACCAGCTGCATCAACGGCCTTGCCGGCAGCGTCGATAGCAGAATCCACAGCCTTGCCTGCTGCATCGACGGCCTTACCTGCTGCGTCAATAGCAGAATCCACGGCCTTGCCCGCAGCATCAATCGCATTATCGACCGCATTCTTTCCCTTTTCGATGGCATCATCGACGGCCTTGTTGACCTCGTCGGGGAGTCCTTCGAACCATTCGCCTGCCGAAGGCTTGGACGGGTCCGAGTTCATAGCGATGGCACCCCACTGGCCAAAGTTGAGGACCAGCTTGCCACCACACAATTCAATATCCTTGGCCTCGTTCCACCAACCATAGCTACCCTCCGCGACGGCATCGACGATAACCTCAGTAGCCGCCCGGTCGCGCTTCTGCAAACTGTCGGCATAGACCGACTCAAAACGCTTGCCGTTGGCCAAACGCATATTACAGAACTTCAACTGGGGTAGCGAGAGGTCAAACGGGAGCTTCGCGAGCTTCTTGTTGACAGTCTTCGCTCCTGCTACGGTGACACCGCCACCGACACAAAGTTCCACGTTGGTCTTCAGCTCACCCGACGCATCGGGCAGTGCCTCGATGAGGAAGTAGGTCAACCTGTGATCGAGTTTCAGCTCACCGAGCATGAAATCGAAGTCGAGGTCCTCGATCTGAGTGGTCTTGAAGACATAGGCATAGCCCTTACCCGTACCCTTTTGGGTGTAGGACTGGTTATAGATATTACAAGTGTAATAAACCGTTCCCTTGAAGAGCGGTATGTTGAGTTGTCCATCAAAGTAGAACTTGTTGAAGTTGTTCTGGATGATGGAGATATAGAGGTGGTCGAGTGTGTATTTGAAACCATCAATCTCACCCTCCTTACCCGTAGAGTAGTCGATGATATTCTTCAGGCCCGCGTCGAGCGTGATGCCAGATTGGTCGATGAACATGTTCTCCATCGTGAAGGACATCGGGTCGTCGCCGTTGCCAATCTTGATGGACTCGGGGAAGCGCATGTTGATCTTCTTGATGAAGAGTCCCTCCCAGAGCTCGTCCTGGCCCGTGGAGATACCAGCCTTGGCACGGTCGAAGTCCTCCTTGGGGAAGACCATGCCGTCGCCATTGCGCGTGGCAGAGAGATCGACGATGACCGTCGAGGCGCCAAAGGTGAAGCCCGGCAGATCGACGTGCTCAAACTCATCGAGGTTGGCCTCGACGAGGAAGTCGTCCCAGCTCGACAGCGTAGTCTTGATATGAAGCATGGGACTCTCCTCCGTCGGTTTGCCAGAGGAATCGACCTTCTTGAGATCTTCGGGCATCTTCATATCGACGTCGAGGGTCAGACCGACAAACTTGTTGTCGCTCCAAGCCACGAAACAGCCGTCTGCAGGCTCTATGACATCGGTCGGCGCCTTGAAAGTACACTCAAATCCCGTCTTCTTCTCCTCGATGACAAAGTCCTTGAGCAGGGCCACCATGCCACCCTCGGGGATGAGACTGGACGGACTGATACAGAGGCGCGGCGCACCAAAGACGAGGATCTGCTTCTGCGTGACCTCGCTCTCGGGCACGACACAGGTGCCAAAGATATCCATCGTGGCAAACGTCGGAGCAAACTTCATCTTGTTGATGGTCAGTCCGACGGGTGTCGTATTATACTCTTCGGGGATCTCCAGCGGGAAGGTCACGTCCTCCAGATTGCCCTTCAGAAGGTTGGAGACAAACGCCTTGCCCTTCTGGAAGTCCTGGTAGTACTCTGCGCTTTCGGGCAGGTCATCGGCCAGACCACGTATCTTGCCATTGGCCTCCTCCTGCAGACGGTCGGCATAGGGCAGTCCTGTGTCACCGATAAGGTTGTCGATACCCCAGTCGGAGAAGAGTTTGTCAACGACCTCCGAGGAGCGCATCTTCACACCTTCCTTGCCGCCCCATGTCTCGACCACACCCTCATAGACCTGGTCTTCGGTGTTGATGGCTATGTCGGAGAACTCCACGGCAAGCTTCCATGTGAGCAGCAGAGGTGACCACACCACGTGGCCGTTGCCCGAGAAGTGACCGGGCTTACCCTCCACAGCCTTCAGGTCGCCATCGAGGATGAGCTTGTATTCACCTATCATCACCTCGCTGCCACGCAAGTCGTCGGCAGACCGGGCGGTGGGGCTCGTGTTCTCGATCTCTATCTGGTTGCGACACTTGAAGAAATTGTGGCTGATACGTTCCGCCATGGCCGCGTCGAAGGTGTTGAGCGAGTCGTTGAGGAAGTGGATCGACTCCTCGTTGAGCGACTTCGGAACGACGCGCAGGAAGAGATAGTCGCCCTTGGCAACCTTCTCACCGAGCACCGACCAGCCGATGGAGTCGCTGCGCTGGGTGAGATTCCGGTTGGTGTAGATAGGCTTCTCCTTGAGCATCTCCTCCCGATCCTTGTACTCGCGGGCCGCATAGAGCTCCACGTCGTAGCTGAAGCGGATCGTGTCCTGTCGCACACCGTCACCGGAGTAGTAGCGCGGCCGCTCCCAATTGAGGTTGAGGGCGTCGCCCACGAAGAGCTTTCTCGCTCCTCCGTCAGGGGCGAAATAGGGTGACGTGATGCGCGGGTTATTAAAGACGTATAGCGAGTCGGGAGCGTCGCCGTCGGCTCCCAGTCCGACGATGCGGATGCCACCCTTGCCCACGGTGAAGCGCACGGGTGCGGAGCGACCCTCGTCTGTGAATATATACTTACGGTGCGAGCCCGCTATGGTGTCGGGACGTGCCGTGACCTGCACGAGGACATCCATGCTGCCCTTGGCCTTGGCAAAGGTCTCGGCGGGCAGGTCATGGCTGAGCGTCCGTAGGTTCTTGGCCTCGTAGAGGGCTGGCTGGCTCTCCATCAAGCTGCGGCGGGCCGCCTCGCTGGAGAGATCCATATCCTTGACCGCCTCGACGGCTTTCAGTTCATAGGAGAAGGTGACGGGAAGCGTGGACGGGTTGTCCGAGACGGGTGCCTTCCAGTCGATAGTGACAGATCGCTGGGCGCTGAGCGTGTCGCCACCCGCTGCCATCATCGGATCACTGACCACGGGCGGCGCAAAGGTCACACGTCCGTCGGGTGAGCTGGAGGAATAGTCCTTGATGCGGAAGAGGCGCAACTGGCTGCGTCCGTCGTTCTGGATATTGATATAGTCGAGCGCACCGATCTGTGTGGCATTGGATCGTGCCGTGACCTGCGCGACATAGGTTTCAAAGGGAGATAATCCGTTGACAATGCCCGCAGGCAGCATACACTGCGCCACGGTGAGGCCCGTGACCTGATAGACCACGGGGTTGCGCTCGATGGCCTCCAGGGGATCCTGGAGTGGCATCTGCTGTACGATTTTCAGGTCGTAGGTATAGTTGCGCGGCTTCGGATCGCAGTTGACCTGCGGCGCAGTCCATGTGAGGATGGGGGTCTGCTTGACGAGAGTGGCGATGTCGCGGTTCTCAAAGTCGCCCGTGGAGACGGGCATGAGCCACTCGGGAGCTTTTGCCTGGTAGCAGACACGAAACATCGTACGGCTGAGAGCAGGGTTGCTGATCAGTACAGGCGTGGGGGTGTTCGGATTCCACTGATAGGCATTGATGATGATCTCGTAGGTACCCTCAGGCAGGTTGCCGAAGGAACCAGAGGTGACATCGGAGAACAGATTGGACGGCATCGAGACGTCCGATGATCGGACGTGGTTGAACATCGTCCGCATCTCCGCTGCGGTGAGAACGCGCGTGGCACCCGCACCAACCTCGATAGGCTGGCGCGGCATGGTCTTGGCCGGCACGACGACCTCAAGCCCCGAGGCTGGCGTGACCTGCCGCAGCTCCGCGCCGAAGAAGATCTGCTGGGCCTCGGTGGAGGGATTCTGTACGGTGATGTTAAAGTACTGCCCGGGGTTGGACAGATAGTACATCACTTGCGGCGGCAGCACGTCGCGCAAGGGCATGACATTGACGTTGACGCTTTGGGCCAGCGCAGCGGCGAGGCTCAACAGGGCCAGCATCAGTGTGGCGGTGTATCTTCGCAGTCTCATGTTCTCTATGTATTGGTTTTGTTTCCCCCCGCCTACCACGTCGGGCCGTGGTATTTGGAGGATGATGGTCTCTTGGCATTCCTTCCTGCCTTCCCGCCGGAACGGGGTCGGCGGCGAGGGTGGTCTTGGTGACGCCAGCTGCCAACGGAGGTCGGCTTAGGCGTGGGATCACGATCCTGTACGGTATCGTGTGGCGGTCGAGGCATTGGGGCGGGAGATGGGATCACCGGCCCTTACTGCCTTTCTCCTTCTGTTCCTTCTTATCCTTCTTCTTCGCACTCACTTGGAGGAGCGTGAAGGTGTAGAGGTAGTTGAACGTCAGCCTCACGTCGCGGTTGTCGAGCGTGCTCCTCGTCTTCTCCAGATTGACGTCGCCATACTGGCTGAAGGAGGCTCCGAGGCTGAACGAGTGGTATTTCTTGAGGGTGTAGCTCGCCGACAGGTCCACGCCCATGGAGAGGCTCTTGGAGTGGTGGCGCACCTCGTTGTAGTTGAGCGACACCGTGGCCGACGTGCTGAGGTTCTTCTCCTTGAGGAAGGAGCGTCCCGTGGAGATCGAAGCCACGTCGGAGGAGTACTCCGAATTGAAGCCCTTGGTGTTTTGGTGGCTCAGTGAGAAGGTGAAATTGGTCTCCCAAGGCTTCACATTGAGGTTGTAGGACGCACCCAGGGCGAGCGTCTTCACGTCGGTCTGTCCCACGGAGAACTTGTTGAGGTCGCGGTTTTCCGTGTAGTTGGCCGAGAGCGAGATGGTGTGGTCGAACAGTTCGCCGGGCAGATTGTAGGTCGGCACGAGGCTGAAGGAGTGGAGCACACGGTGTATCTCGGTGGTGTCGTTGACCTGTGCCGTACCATCGCCCTGCGACTGCAGGTAGCCATTGTACATCGCCGTGACGTTCATCCGGTCGCTGATACGGAGCGAAGCCATCGCGTTATAGACATAACCACGGGTGGTATAGAGCTGCTGCTTGGCGAGGTTGTCCTCCTGTCCAGAGAAGGACGCGCTGAGCGTGAGGCGACGGAAGAGGGTCGTCCCGGCACTGAGGCCGAGCGTATGGTAGTTGTTGGATGTGTAGTACGTTCCAAGCGAGACGTAGTCGGGCTGGATGTATTTATAGAAAATGCTCGCGTTGAAACCCTTCAGCGTCAGTCCGAGCGTGGCGTCGCCAGCAAAGCGGAGACGCGAGGTGTAGCGGGTCTCGAAGATCTTGTCAAACCGACGTGCCTCGTCGGTCATGACCTGCTGCGACTCGCGGTCGGCGGTGAAAGCCGACGTGGCCACATTGGCGGCCAGCGAGAGGAAGTTTTTGTAGCTCAACTGTCCTTTCAGTCCGAGGACGAGGTTCTCCTGCGGCCGCACACGGGTACGCCACCGCTCATCGATGGAGCTCTCCGAGTCGTAGGCACGGAGGAAGTAGAGGTCGATACTATTGCCGCCCTTACTGTAGCCTGCCGAGATTCCCCAACCGTAGCGTCGGTACTGTGGAATGCGGGCGGTGGGATCATCGGGGTTGTCATTGACGGCGCGGCGCAACACACCATAGAAGGCGGAGGCACGGAACTGCTTGTCGCGCCACTCCAGTCCCACACCATTGAACGACATGTTGAGCACATACTGGGAGAAGGGCATCGACGACTGGCCGATGTGGGCGGTGAAGTTCTTGTACGACGGACTGAGGTTGAACGAGAACTGGGGATAGCTAAAGTTCAGGTTGTCGTTCGAGAAGTAGATCGAGAACGGCATCGAGAACCCGTAGATGTTGAAGTTGAGATTGGCGAAGAAGCTATTGCTCAGCGGCGACATATATCCCAGCCCGGCGGAGCTGTGGAAGTAGGTGTTGTTGGTACCTATGGAGCCGGTGATGATGAGCGGGTCGCTCTTGGCTATCTGCGAAATGTCCTGCGCGCAGACGGGCGCAATGGCCCAAGAGCAGGCCATCAGAATGGCTGCTGAAAGTCTTGCCGCGAGTCGGTGTCTGTGCCCTGGCGTGCTCTGTCTCATTGCGTGGTCGGTTTTTGGTTATTCTTGGGATTCGGTGGTCACATATCTTATGAGGGCCTCCCGCCGCGCTTCCGCTCCTTGGCGGTGGCGTGGGAGGAGGCCCATAGAGAGACTAACGTCTGAAGAGGGTGCGGGTGATGGTGCCCGAGGCGGTCTTGACGCGGACGACATAGACGCCCGTGCCCAGGCCCTCGGCAGCGACACGCATACCCGAGGCATTATAGACCTCAACGCTTTCCGCGGCGACACCCGCCACGACCACACGGCCACCATCGAGATAGACGGCTACGCCCTGGTCGCCCGTGACGCTGTCAATGCCCGTGAGCGTCGGGGTGTTGAGTGCCATCGGACGCTGGTAGGTGCCTACGGTGGAGGCAAAGTCCACAGCGTCGTCGAGGACGAAGTATTCGCCCGTCAATGCGTCATAGAGGCGGAAGCTGACCTTCTCGCCCATCTCGCCATGGACGGTGACGAAGAAGCGGCCATTGATCATCCGGCCTTCTCCGCGACACTCGTCGCCGACAAAGGCACCGATGGTGTAGCGGTCGGCCTCAAGTTCCGTCGTGGGCTGGCAGATGACACTCATGTTGTCGGCAAAGCGACTACCGTCATAGCTCCACACGCTCTGCTCGGCGGCACGGCGGGCGGAAGCCACGCTGCGCGGCTCGGCTTTCGGAATCACTCCCTCGGCGGCAAACGACACAAAGGCATTCTCTGCAGCAGCGTTATAGACCAGGTAGCCCTCGCCTGCGTTGAAGCGCGTGAGCGTTCCTACCCACTGGCCGTCCTGGAAGGTGGCGAAACCATCATTCTTGGAGACGATGCGCGAGTCGTTGGCAAAGGTTGCCTTGCCGAGAGCCACCTGCAAATCGTGGTCGAAGCAGTAGGGATTGCTCACCCACGTCCAGCCAGGCATAAGGTTGATATCACGGCCTGTGTTGTAGTTGTACACACCGCCATCATAGAGGAACATATCGAAGTGAGCACCATCCTTGACGCAAACCTTATAGGCTTCCGCCGTGGTCAACTCCGTGAGGTCGCCAAAGAATCCATATTCGGGATCGTTATAGACGAGCATATATTGCGATCGAATCTCCTGTGCGTCATAGAAATACTTGTAGAAGATATCTTGGCCGACCTTGTTGGCAAAGAGCGAGATCCAACTCCATCCCTCACCAAGCAAGAGACGTTGGCCGATTTCCACACTGCCTTCCTGGACTATCTGGCCATAGGAGATACCCACGTTGTAATTTCCAAGGCGGTTGGCCGTGACCTTCCACTCGTTCTTTCCCTCAATGCGATCGCCGATTTCCAAAACGGGTGTATCGTCCGTATCACTATAAGGAGGAATTCTCCATGTGAGCTGCTTCTCATCAAGCAAGAAATTCTCGGGTCTGGTCTTAATTACAATCACAGCCTCGGTGTCATTGACGTCCATCTGCAACCTATCTAACCAAACGTCTGCAAGACCCTCCACGATGTTCAGCTTGAAACCAACGGAGAAGTTGTACTCCTTGTCTGCATTGAAAGAGCCATCTTCGTTGAAGCCCATGGCGGTTCGGTTGTAAGTCCACTTCACGGCAGTAGAGCCATATTGCTTGGCCCAAACCTCATTTACCTTGCCGTCGCCGTCGGTGTACAATGTCAGAATACCTTCACCCGCGGTGTCCTCAGCAAAATCGAGCTCATGGGGGAAGTTGATCGTTCCCGTGTTTTCGATGTTGCCCACAAGGCGCTGATAGATATCAACCTTGGACAATTCATAATCTGCAAGCGTCACGGAGAACGGGTCGTTCTTGACCGCCAAGGACTCCTTCGACGGGAAGTCAATGACATAGACAGAAAGGCTAATGGGTCCGTTAGGAATGTCCTTGTGGTAAACCCACACCGTGGTGCTTCCTGAATTCACCGCCTTGATGGTACCATCATCATTGCGCTGCAAGATACCATCCTCGCTGCTGATGCCATAGGAGATGCCAGCCTCCTTGTCGGTGGCATTCTCGGGATAAATCGTATAGGTATAGGGGAGATACTGTGTCAGCTCATCACCCACACGAAGGTAGATCTGCTCGTAATTAGGAGTCATCCTTTCGACAGGCTGGATGATCTTGACCGTCACCGTCACGGGATCTACACCCGGTGCAGTGGCCGTCATTGTATAGGTTCCCGGCTTGACAGGATTCCACCATCCTCCCTGCGTATCAACAATGGCCGTGGGGTCTGACGGGGTCCACTTCACCTTCTCTGTAGCGTTGGCCGGACGGATTATCAAAATGTCTTTCAACGCCCTGTTGAGCATAACATCTTCATTCACAGGGACAGTGATCACGCCGCCAGGATAATCCGTGTCGTTGATAGCGAGACCCGTGATCGGCTGGTGAATGAAAAGTTCCGTACGATGCCAACAGCCACTAATAGACAGGTCGAAGTAAGCCCAGCTGCCTGTTCGTACAGGTGTCAGGACGTCGTTCACGATAGTAAAGCTGCTACAGGTATCTTTAACCCACGGAAGGACTTCGGGGAGCGACGCACCTTCTGGCTCGAAACTAAATTTCTCGCGCAGATTGACCGTCTCACCCATGTTGACATGAAGCTCTGATGGTCCATTGATCGCCGTTATGGGAGTAAACGTCAGATGGAAGGGATTTGAAGGAACACCCCCAACCGTCTCGTCACCACCCGTCACGGTAATGGTTTCAGGAAGTACATACTCATTTCCTGGAATGTCTTGAAGCACAAATTGTACCTTCTTGCCTTTGTCGGCATCGTTCACACCGATGCGGAGCGTGTAGATATACCGCCCCCCGTCAGGGGTTTCGCGAAATACTGGGTTTGCGGCTGCACGGCACTCACCATCGATGAACGCACCAACACGCATATCGGCGACATTGTCAACCTCCTGCCCCGACGCATCAAAAAGCGTCGCATAAACTACGGCATGGGACGGATATTGATTCCCCGACGGGGGATTCCAGTCCCTCGCTGCCTGCGCCCATAGAGTGGACAACAGGAGCGTCATCATGAATAGAATGTTTTTTTCATAGACTAATGGGTAAAATTGATTGGAAAATAATGATTCTTCAGTCGCGTCCTTCCGCCGTCCCGACCTCCTGACGGGCGGCGGATGGCCTGTCTCCCCCATCGCCTGACGGCACTACCGTCCCTTTAATAAATAAGGTATTGCAGCCAGCGGGACTGTCGGTCTCGACACGAACGCGCTCCCGGAAGGGCCCTTCCTGTCCATGCGGGTCATAGCTGACCTCTACCCACGCCGTGTCACCGGGCTGCACGCTGCGGGTGTCATAGACCGCCGACGTGCAGTCGCAGCCAGGACGGGCAGAGAGGATATGAAATGTGGCTTCGCCAGCATTGCGAAGCAGAAAGCGGTGGCGAACGGTCCCACCCGCCTCGAAAACATCGCCGAAGACGAAGACAGTGCCGCCCACCCAAGAGAGCTCCTTCTGCGCGGTGCAGTGGAGACTCCAACCGGTGAGTGTCAGCGGGAGGAGGAAGGCGGTACAAATGGTCTTTCTCTTCGGCATACTCTATTTAGTTTTTTATGTTCAGTGATTGTCTAAGTCTGCAATACGTGGTGTCACGCTGCAAAGTTAAGTAAAAGGCCCAAATTAACAGTTGCAAATATCTTACAAAAACCGCAAACATTCGCTTTGATAACGCAATTTGCTAACTTTTTATAGAAAAACACAACTGTTTGTACATTTTACACCCCGATTTCGCTTCCGTTCTTTTATTATTCTGCTTCATCGTTGTGTAGGTTGCGAAATTGTCTCGGCCCCATGCCATAACATTTCTTAAAGGCGTTGGTGAATGCGCTCGCGTCGTCGAATCCACAGCGGCAACCCACATCCCGGATCCGAACATCCTGACAATCGATGAGCAACCTTGCGGCCTCGCGCATCTGCACACTCGTGATGAAATCTTTCGGCGCAAGTCCTGTGGCGGCAAAGATATGGCGGCGGAAAGTCTGCTCGCCGAGCGACAGGCTCGACGCGATCTCAGCCACACCATGCCTGCGGGCAGGCATCGAGGCAATAATCAGGCGTACCACATTGTGCACAAACTCATCGTGGGATGGACGACGTGGAAGATGCGCATGGGCTTCATGGGGAAGCCTCTGGTGGCGGATGTCGTGGTCTTCTTTCTTCACTGGACAGATATTTTACTTCAGTTTCTGGCGGCAAAGGTATAACTTGTTGGAAATTATGTTGTTGTAAAAATCATACAAAGTGTTGCAAAAAAGTATCAAGACCTTAAAAAAGCCTTTTTTACACGTATTTTGTAGCCTTTTTCCAAGTCTGCAGCTACCATTTTAGCCGTCGTGATAGATTTTTCACACGACTTTATACCATTTTTCATCCAGTTAGGATGGTTTCACCCACCACTTCCCCTACTACACAACGACCTTGTCACGCCATTTTCCTGATAAGCCTTATTGTTTTTTATTATTTTTTTCTTGCCAGACTTTAGCATATCCCTTACTTTTGCATCTACAAATAAGCAAGAGACCTGAAAGATATGGCAAAGATACTGATTGTGGAGGATGACCTGTCGTTTGGCACCCTGATTCAGACATGGTTGAGAAAAAAGGGATTCGAAGTGGAGAAAGCCACCTCGGTCAAGGGCGCGTTGCTCCTGCTGGAGAAGGACGGAGATCGCGACTTGATCCTCTCCGACTTCCGCCTGCCCGACCACGATGGCCTCGCCGTGCTCAAATGGGCGCAGGACCACAACCTGCGGATTCCCTTCATCGTGATGACGAGCTATGCCGAGGTGCAGAACGCCGTCCTCGCCATGAAGGCGGGTGCCACCGACTATATCGCCAAACCGTTTCAGCCCGACATTCTGCTGGAGAAGATCCAGGAGGCGCTGAGGGCTCATGCGTCCACACAGCCCCCCACCCCTCTGTCCGATGCCAGCGCACCAGCTGCCCAGCCAACAAATGGCACAACGGAGAGAGGAGACGCCGTGCCCCGCTACATCGAAGGCAAGAGCGAGGCCTCCCGCCGACTCTATGACTTCGTGTCGCTGGTGGCCCCCACGCCGATGTCGGTACTCATCCTCGGTGCGAGCGGCACGGGAAAGGAGTATGTCGCCCGTCGCATCCATGCGCTGAGTCCGCGTGCCGACAAACCGTTCTTTGCCCTCGACTGCGGCGCCATCCCGCGCGAAGTGGCAGCCTCGGAGTTTTTCGGCTATGTCAAGGGAGCTTTCACGGGGGCCGACCAAGACAAGAAGGGTGCCTTCGAGACGGCCAACGGCGGCACGCTGTTTCTCGACGAGATGGGGAACCTCAACTACGAAGTACAAGTGCAACTGCTCCGCGCGCTTCAGGAGCGTAAGATACGTCCAGTCGGCAGCACCCACGAGATCGACATCGATCTGCGTCTGGTCTGTGCCACCAACGAAAACCTGGAACAGCGAGTGGCCGAGGGTAAGTTTCGCGAGGACCTCTACCACCGCATCAACGAGTTTACAATCCACATGCCCGCCCTGCGCGACCGCGGCACGGACCTGTTCCTCTTTGCCGACCTTTTCGTCCGACAGGCCAACCAAGAGCTGGGACGCCACGTCGTCGGCTTCGACCGAAAGGCTACCGAACGAATAGCTTCCTACGGGTGGCCCGGCAACCTCCGCGAACTGAACAATGTGATGAAGCGAGCCGTCCTCTTGACCAAAGGCGACTACATCGGTGTGAAGGAACTGGATCAGTGTATGAACCACGCCCAGCCTACAGACCCCATCACCCTCCATGACGAGCAGACGGAGCGGCAACGGATCGTCCATGCACTCCAAGCCGCGGACGGCAACAAGAGCAAGGCGGCCCTGCTCCTCGCCATCGATCGCAAGACCTTATATAATAAGATGAAGAAATACGGGATATAAGACGGCGTGAACCTGCATGCCGGGATGGGGCCTCGTCCCCACCTATGGGGAAGTGTGGAGATGCCACGGTGGCATCTCCACACTTTTTTGTAGAAAAATTCCACACTATTTCCACACTTTCCACACCACCGTTTTTCGTGCCAAAACCATTTTCTTGCTATGTATCAACGACTTACGAAATCATGCCAAAAGTTGGCACGCAGATTGTGATATAATTAGTGAGCCCGCCAAGGAATGGAGACACAACGAGGCGGCTCAACAAAACAATTAATATTCACGATTTAAAAGATAAACATTATGAAGAAGTTAGTTTTTGCAGCAGTCGCAGCGTTGGTTATGGTTTCAGTAGGTAACGTTTTCGCTCAGAATGAGCCAGTAAGTACGATGCAGTCCGACTCTATCAGCTTCGTCGCTCCTGCAGATACCGTCGTCACAACGGACTCCGACGACACGGTAAATCAGCCCGCAGAGCCGGCAGATCAGCCTGTCGAAACAGAGCAGACGGCAGAGTAAGGACACCTCTTGGGAAAGTGTGTTACAGATTGCCTTCCAAGGTATAGGCAGTCAAGGGGAGCAAGTCATTGTGGAATGGCCTGCTCCTTTTGCTATCCACCTCCATCTTGATAATAGTACCGACAAAGTTTTGTCACGTCGCAGATTTGTATTATCTTAGCATCCTGAAACGACAGAACACCCATCATGCACCGCAATACAATCCCCTTCAAGGTCGCTGCCGGTTATTGCGCCGTGGCCGTCGTGCTGCTTCTGGCCATCGCTTTGGTCTATAGCAACACGAAATCTATCTTTGCCATCAATCACGCCTCGCGGGAATATATCCGCAAGCGAGAGGCCGCTGACAGCGTGATGTCCTCGCTGCTCAAGGCAGAACAGGCCAATCTGCAACAACTCTCGGAGGCCATGAAGGAAAGGACTGGGAAAAACTACCTGCACGAGAAGGTGGAGAGCCTCGACAAAGGAGAAGACTCCGTCGTCGTGCACCCCAAGACCCCACAGAAGGTGCAGGAGAAAAGTACGGTCGTAGAAGTGGTCAAGACGCGCAAGGGCTTCTTCCGCAGGGTGGCGGATGTGTTTCGTAAGGAGCGCGCCGATACGGTGAGCATCAAGGTGGACAACGACACGGCCGTGATAGACACAGTCGTCACCCCGGTGAACGTGGCGAGCAACGTGGTCACCATCCTCAAGCAGGTGGACCGCAAGGAACGGGTGACGACAGGCCACCAGGCCAAGGCGGTACACAAGGAAATGGCCGACCTGAAAGTGATCAACGCCCAACTCGCCCTAAAATCGACCCAGCAGCTCCGTGAGGTGCATCGCCGGGAGCGCAAGTCGATACAGCAAAGCATCAACCAGGCCATGGCGGCACAGCGTCACCTGTTGTGGCAGATGGGGATGCTGGCTATCGTCGCCGTCGTCGCCGCCGTCATCCTAATAGGTTATGTCTGGCGCGACAACCGCAGAGAGCGTATCTATCGGGAGAACCTGGAGGACGCCAACGAGGAGATCCAGCGCATCATGCAACAGCGAGAACGACTCCTCCTCACCATCACCCACGACATCAAGGCACCCGCCGCCTCTATATCAGGTTTCATCGACATGATGAGAGACTATGTCGATCAACCCCGTGGCAGGGAATGTCTGGACCACATCCAAGGTTCGGCGCGACACCTCTCCCACCTCGTAGCCTCACTCCTCGACTACCATCAGCTGGAGAACGGACTGATGGAGGTACACCCCGTCAATTTCTCACCCTCGCAACTACTTCGGGAGTGTGTGGAAGGCCATCGGCTGAAGGCCGAGGAAAAGGGTCTGCAAATGGTACTGGCATGGCAGGACAAGACGGACGGAGAAACGGAGCAGGGCGGAAAGGGTACCATCTGCCGCGCCGATGCCTTCCGCCTCCGCCAGATATTGGACAACCTTGTTGGCAATGCGGTAAAATATACAAAGCAGGGCAGCGTCAGCGTCGTGGCGACCCTATCTGCCAACGACAACGAAGAAGAGAAGGCATTCCGCCTCACGGTGGCGGTAAAGGACACGGGGAAAGGTATGACGACGCAGGAGAAGCACGACGTCTTCCAAGCCTTCACCCGACTAAAGAACGCACAAGGCATCGAGGGGGCTGGACTCGGTTTGTCCATCACCCATGAGCTGGCCTCGCTCCTGGACGGCGAGATCCAGGTGGAGTCGGTAGTGGGCCACGGATCGACCTTCACCGTGACCATTCCGCTAGAAGAGAAAACAAAGGATGCGGAGATGGAGGAAACCGCCGAGGCTACTCCCACCCTACCCGCTGCGGAATGGGAAGACTCCAAAATCCTCCTGCTCGATGACGACCCCTTGCAACTGCAACTACTGCAAGAGATGCTGCGCCGTCTGCCGATCGCCCCAGAGAAGGTCATCGTCTGCCATCATGTCACCGACGCGCTCACCGCTCTCCACAACGAGAAACCCTCCCTCATGCTCATGGACATTGAGATGCCAGAGATGAACGGAATGGAGATCATCCAGCACCTGAACCACACCCACATGCGGGTAGTGGCAATGACGGCACACGACAGCAGCATCCTCAGCCAGCTGAAGGAGGTAGGCTTCGACGACTGCCTGTTCAAACCATTTCGTGTCGATGCGCTCGCCAAGGTTCTCGGTGTCTCGCAGGATCACGTCTCCGATACAGTTCCATCACCCTCACAGTCAACCTCCATACCTCCTCGCTTTGCACCGCTCGTTGCCTTTGCAGACGATGACCCCGAGGCGGCCGAGGAGATTGTCCGAACGGTCCGTCAGGAGTTGGCGCAGTACCTCGTCTTGTTACAACAGATACAAAACCCATCCACAAGCTCTACCGACGCAGCAAACCCCACCGAGACGCCCTCTTCCACCACCGATATCAGCAAGATCGCCCATAAGCTCCTACCCATTGCCACGATGATGCAAATGGGTTGTCTCGACGCCCTCACCTCCTTGTCGCCCGAGCATATCAACGATTTGGAGCAACCACAAATACAACAATGCCTGCAAACCGTCATCCACGACTTACAGGACATTCTTGAGGAAAACTAACCAGCTTCCTTGGGAAGCGTTATACCTTATTATATATATGTGTGTTTATGCCGGCGAAGCACTCTGGCGATACTGCGTCGGAGAACAGGCGTAAGCCTTCTTGAAAGCGTGGGAGAAAGCACTGGCCTCGTCAAAACCACATTCGCGTGCCACTTCGCCCACGGGGCGCGAGCTATCCTGAAGCAACAGACGGGCGGCAAGGTCCATCTGGATGGCAGTGATGAACATCTTGGGCTGCTGTCCCGTCTCGCAGACAAAGCGGCGGCGGAAGGTCTGCTCGCCCATATTGAGTTTGGAAGCCACGGCGCTAACACTCACCTCGCCCTTGGCCATTCCCGATCGCACCACCTCGATGACCTGGCGACAGAGCGTATCGGCCATATCGGCGGGCGACGACTCCACAGAAGGTTGCACACTATCGGGCAATGGTGTCGTTTGGGAGGAAGGAATGGGCGTGGCAGCGCCTTCCTCTGTATCAGCAGCGGAAGAATGCGCTGTCAACTCAGGATTCACAACGGTCTCGGCTGCCGCAGGGGCAGAAAGACTTTCGAGACGGTGCAACTCTTGGAAGAGTCGGCGCAACTGTGCCCGATGGGCCCGCGTGCGACGGCGCTGCAGCCAAAGGAAAAGGCCGATGAGCAGCAACAAGACGGCTGCAGAGATGAGCAGGTCACGTAAGTGGGCGTTCTTACCCGCCGAGACCTCCTCGCGCAGCTGATCGTTGCCAAACTCTGCCTCGTAGCGAGCCAACGCCTTGGCCGTCGATGTGGAGTAGAGCGAGTCGCGGAGAGCGTTGAACCGCTCCAACTCATGGCGCGCACTATCGGGGTTGAGGTTCCAATAAGCCTCATAGAGGCCCTTGCGGGCGGTGCACCCATTATAGAGGTCGCCCATCTTCGAGAAGATGCCGGATGCCTCGCGAAAAGCCTCCACGGCCGCCTGCTCCTGCTTTTGTCTCAAAAGGATAAAACCCATTTGGTTGAGAGCGATGCCGAGGGAGTGGATATTGCCCACGCTGCGGAGCGTGGGAATAGCTTTTTGATAGACGGCGACGGCCTCGTCGTCACGCTTCATTCCGCCCAGTGCCGCCCCCTGCATGGTGAGCCGGACGGCCATCTTTCCCTCATTGCCAAGCAGAGAGTCGATTACGTATGCCTTTTGCGCATATTGAAGCGAACGCTGGTAATTGCCGAGCTTATAGTAGATTTCCGACGCCATGCCATTGATGACGGCCTGTCGCGGTCGGTTGTTTGCGCGGGAGGCATAGCGCAGCGCCTGCAGGATGTGCTTTTCAGCTTGTCTCGGGTGGTTGGCAGCCAGGTTGATGCCCGCCAAGGTATTGAGGGCGGAGGAAGTCTGGTCGGGATCGCGCAGCTTCTTGTAGATGCGGACGCAACGCGTGGCATACCCTGCGGCTGCAGGGAAGTCGGCCAGCCGCACACCGATAATGGCCAGCAGATTAAGGCAGTCGCCCTTGGCGGCATTGTCATGACGGTAGAGGGGCAGTGCGCGGAGCGCATATTGGCGGGCGAGCCCATACTCCTGGGTATCGTTGAACCACTCTCCAGCCCAATACCACACCTCCTTGCGCAGAGAGTCTGTGGGTGTGTTGGTGGCAAACTGTATTCTTTCGTCGGTGAATTGCTCCTGATCAAGGTAGTCGAAGAAGCGGTTGGCGGCCTTCACGCTGCCCTTCTTATCGAAGTCGGCAACGAGTTTTCGCACGTCCTGTGCCCATAGCGAAGAGCTAAGAAGCAGACACATAATCAGGGTCAATAGGTAGTTCTGTTTCATTGGTGGGGCAAAGTTAGCAATTATTTCCTTAAAAGTGTTCAAAAAGGGATGATTTTTAAAACAAAACTTTACATTCGTTCTCGGTTTAATCTCTATCGGCCGTTTGGGGTTGCGCATACATGTATAAAGAGTGAACATTCTGCAGTATCTCATGACTGACAACGGGAGATTTCTGGTAAAAAAACAGAGCGTTCATGGGAATGTGCATCGATATTTGTCCCAAAAAGTGCGGAATGAGAAAAAAACAGGAGAAATCGTTGGTCATATCAAAATATTGTCTTAATTTTGCGGACAGACTATCGACGTGAGACGATTATCAAATGAAATCATACACTTAATGTTCTAATTATATTAAAGATGACGAAATTATCACTATTCAGACTGGCTTTCGTGCCGCTGTCGCTGGCCTCACTATCAGCGTTGGCACAGACGGACGACGCACCAGCAATCCAGAAGACACCCACACCCGTGATCTTCCCTGACGCATCGCGCTTCACCCGAGTGGACGCGCCGGTGGTAAAGCAGAAGCAAGTGCCCGCCAAGCAGGTGCAAGCCCCGCTTCGTGGTTCCGACCAGCCCATCGAGCCGGACTGGGAGACTTCGTTCGCCACGACCGATCATGCCGATGTCTTCACGGTCATCGACGCCAACAACGACGGACTGACATGGGGATGGAGTGATTCCTACGATGGAAGTATGCGCAGCGAGTACAGCGCAAACAACGGCAACGACGACTGGCTCGTCACGCCCCCCATCCATTTCCTGCCCGGAAGACAGTATATCATCAAGTTTAATATCCGCAACGCAGCCACCAACTGGGTCAACTCCTTCGAGGTGAAATACGGCGAGGGAGACAACCCCGCCCAGTTTACGAAGACCCTCCAGCCGACCTTTGAGCCGAAGGGAGACGACTTCGAGACCCGTACCTATTATCTGACGTTCGACGAAGAGGTGACCTACCGCTTCGGATTCCACGACAATACTGCCGAGGCCAACCGCTACTGGCTGTTCCTGGACGACCTCAGCATCGAGAAGGGTCCGCTGTCCACGTCGCCCGCAGCCGTGGAAGACCTGGAGGTGACTCCTGCCGAGCAGGGCAAGCTGAAGGCTACAGTGAGCTTCATGCTGCCGACGACGACCGTCGATGGCAAGCCGCTCTCCAAGGTGGACGGCGTCATCATCAAGCGCAATGGCGTGAAGGTGGCTACCCTCGGCGCAGGCAAGCCTGGCCAGACGATCACCTACGAAGACAACGACGTGCCCTCCAACGGCTACCATAGCTACCGTGTGACGGCATTGCTCGACGGCGAGGAAGGATCGAAGGCATCACGCTCCGCCTATATCGGACTCGACGTCCCCTTGAGCCCGGAGGGCGTGAAACTCCTCGACAACGGCAACAACGTGCTCGCACAGTGGCCCGAGGCACGCAACTACGGTGCCAACAAGGGTTATGTCGATCCCTCACAGGTCACGGTGTCGCTCTTCGAGATGATCAAGACGACCTACGGTATGAGCATCGGCGACCTCGTAGCCACGAGCGACCCGGGCGTGACCGAGATGACCCTGCCTATTGATCCCGACGAGTCGCAAGCTGGAGACGGCGTGACGCAGTCTATCTTCCAGCTCGGCGCACGTGCCGACAACCCCGCGGGCAACAGCGGCTACTACGGCACCCACCCGCTCATCGTTGGCCCGGCCATCACGCTCCCATTCAAGGAGAGCCTGAGCAACGGCCACCTGGAGAACGGTTTCGTATGGACCGAGGGCAATGACATCCACAACAGCCGCATGAATCCTGCCGGCTGGATGCTCGTCAACGACAATCCTTCCGACGGCGACGCTGGTTCCCTGCGCTGGAGACAGTATAGCGTAGATACCGGTTTCGGCGACAGAGTATATGACATCCAGGTCGGCGACGAGGTATCAATGAATATGCCGAAGATCGCACTCAACGGCGCGGAGAATCCGAAACTCTTCTTCAGCCTCTACGCCAAGAAGGGTGAGCGCGCCCGCCTGCGCATCCTCATCGAGACACCCGACGCCGAGGAGCACGAGCTCCACACCTATGACCTCTCGACGGTGACCGCCGATGGATGGGAGCGTAAGGAACTGAGCCTCGCCCCCTGGGCCGACGAGAAGTTCGTCCTCATCAAGTTCCGCGCCATCTGCGACGGTGATCCCGAGAAGACCTACGTCGGCATCGACGACATCAACGTCTTCGACCAGAAGCAGCACAACCTCGCCGCCATCAAGCTCGCTACTCCGAAGAGCGTGACGGGTGGCAAGACGCTCGAGGCCAACGTGACCGTGAAGAACTACGGCGCGGAGAAGGCCAGCGGATACAGCGTCGTGCTCTACTGCAACAATATCCCCGTAGATACCGTTACGGCATCCCGCGCCCTCGGCGTGCTGGAGTCTGACACCCTGACGCTGAGTTTCCATGCTGGCGTCAACCTCGGCGAGAACGCCACCCTCAAGGCCCAAGTGGTCTTTGACGGCGACATGCTCGACACGGACAATACTACCGACGAGGCCACCGTACGCATCCGCCGCTCTTCCTACTCTGCCGTCAGCGACCTGAAGGCCACGGCTCCTGGCGACGACGGCACGGTGAAGCTCTCCTGGAGCAGACCGTCCATGCCGCAGCCCGAGGTTGTCACCGAGGACTTCGAGGACTATGCAGCCTTCGACCCCGAACTGGGTGAGTGGACGCTCATCGACGGCGACAAGGGTCTGGCAGGCGGCTTCTTCCAAAACTACAGTTATCCCGGACAGAACCTGCCGCTCGCCTTCTTCGCCTTCAACCCCGACATGATCACCGACGCATTCCCCGTCGTGATAAGCAACCCGGGTCTTACGCCGAAGAGCGGAGCCCAGTTTGCTGGTGCTCCCTATGCCAACAGCGTGGCAGGCATGCCGATCGCTGCCGACAACTGGCTCATCACCCCCGAGCTCTCGGGCAAGGCACAGACCATCAAGTTCTATGCCTTCAACGTGACGGTAGTCGATGAGTGGGGCAACGTGCTGCCTTACAACGAGGCCTTCGACGTGCTCTCCTCCAAGACGGGCACGAAGACAAGCGACTTCAAATTCATCAACTCTTACAAGGCCGACGGCACGAACGCCATCTCTGAGGAGGCCAACTGGAAGGAGATCACCGTTGATGTGGAGGAGGGAACGAAATTCCTCGCTATCCACCACAAGAGCGACGTCAACAATAGCTTCCTCTTCGGTATCGACGACGTGACCTTCGAGAAGGGTGTCGTGGGCGCCAAGGATCAGATCACGAAGTACTACATCTACCGCGACGCCAAGCGCGTGGGAGAGGTCAGCGGAACGCAGACCACCTTCGACGACCATGGTGTGAACACGGGAGACCATGTCTATAACGTGACGGCCCTCTACAAGAGCGACACCAACGAGGAGAACGAGTCTTCCTTCTCCAACGACGCCACGCTCTACGTCAACGGCATCGCCGAGATCACAGCCAACGGACAGCAGGGTGATCAGCCTCGCTACAACCTCGCCGGACAGCGCGTCGGCAAGGACTACCGCGGCGTGGTCGTGGAGCAGGGTCGCAAGATCATCATCAAGTAAAACATCATCTTAATTTTCATTTGATAACAGCAGGGGCCGCCCAAAGCAAGCGTGCTGCAAGCGGCCCCACTTTTACCAAAAATCAAAACAATTATGAAGAAAATACTGACCTTATTTTTCGCCTGTGCACTCTCGATGGCTATGCAGGCACAGACAAAGCACAATGTGTATGTATGGGTGGACGGTGAGAAGACCCTCATCGAGAACGCCGACAGCATCACCTTCTCAGAGCCCACCACGCCGCCGGCAGGCGATGAGGAGGCCGTAGATCTCGGTCTGAGCGTGAAATGGGCGCAGCGCAACCTCGGCGCAGAGAACCCGTGGGACTTCGGCACCTACTTCGCATGGGGCGAAATAGAAGGCAAGGACAACTATGAATGGGCTACTTACAAGCACGGCACGAGCTACAACCAGCTCACCAAGTATGTCTCGTCGGTGGGCTACGGCCTCGACGGCTTCATCGACAATAAGGAGGTGCTTGACGAGAGCGACGATGCTGCCGCACAGTTGCTCGGCAACGGATGGCGCATGCCGACCCCAGAGGAGATGCAGGAGCTCATCGAAGACTGCACCTGGGAGGAGGACTACGACATGGGCGTGGGCGGTCTGAGAGTGACCGGCCCCAATGGCAACAGCATCTTCATGCCGTTCGCTGGCCGTATGTATGGCAGCATCCTCTTCCAGAGCAACGCTTCCGGCTACTACTGGACTTCCTCCCTCAACGAGAAGGCCAATGTGCAGGCAAAGTATCTCTGCATAGCACCCAACGGACAGGAGGTGACCTGCTACAACCGCTACTTCGGCTTCTCTATCCGTCCGGTGAAGAAGTAAGCCCACACCTACAGTTTTACGATTCCTGTGCTATCGCCAATCGGTGATAGACTTCTAACAACGGGAGGGAGACAAGGTTGCTTGTCTCCCTCCCGTTGTTTCTTGTGCTTTGCAAAACAAGGATGCAGTCCTTGCGAAGCATGGTTCGTGTCGTGCGCTGTTTTCGTTGCCATCCTACAGGGAAGCAACATCAAAAAAGGTCCTCGGGATGCGGTATTGTCACCACCTCGCCACGGCGCAGCGAGGCGGGTACGTCGATGACACGCTGGTTAGCGCTGCCTCTGAAGACCAGGTCTGGATCACGCTGTGCAAGGATGAAGGGTCCATCGACCAGCACATCGACCCTTTCGAGGAGGGCACGCTGGCTGGGATGGGTGAGGATCTGCTCAAAGGTGAGACCCGTATAGCACCAGATGGTCTTGCGGCTGCGCTCGCGCAAGCCATCGGCCAGGCGTGCGAAGGCTTCGGCCTGAAACATCGGATCACCGCCAGAGAAGGTAACGTCGGCGAATGGATCGGCCAGGAGCTCGTCAAGGAGCGTGGCGACAGAGACGGGAGTGCCATGCTGGATGTCCCACGACTCGGGGTTGTGACAACCCGGACAATGGTTGGGGCAGCCGGCACAATAGACCGTGGTACGCATGCCCGGTCCATCGACCATCGTGTCGTGGACTACCTGAAGGACGGAGATGGTGTCCTGTAGTTTGGTGGAAGATTCGTTCATGGAATTATATGCTTAAGAAAGAGGGTGCGCCAAAAGCCGATTTTGACACACCCCCACCCTATATGTTTCTATCAATTAGTAGATCGCACGATGCTATAGCGTATGGGTGACACGATCCTTGAGTTCGGCGAGTTTGGCAGAGTTCCAGCGCTCCGTGGTACCGACGAGATAGCCGGTGATGCGCTGGAGGCGGTCAATGTCCGTACTGCCACACTTCGGACAGACTTCCATGTTAGGATCCGCATTCTCATAACCACACTTCATGCAGCGGTTGCGGTTGTGGTTCACCGAACCGTAGCCCATATTGAAGCGGTCCATCATATCGACCACGCGCATGATGGCAGAAGGATTGTGGGTGGCATCGCCATCGACCTCGACGTAGAAGATATGACCACCACGCGTGAGGTCGTGGTACGGAGCCTCCACCTCGGCCTTGTGAAGCGCTGAGCACTTGTAATAGACGGGGACATGGTTGGAGTTGGTGTAATACTCGCGGTCGGTGATACCGGGCAGGATGCCAAACTCCTTGCGGTCACGCTTGGTGAACTTGCCACTCAGACCCTCGGCAGGCGTAGCAAGGATGGAGTAGTTGTGGTGACACTTCTCAGAGAACTCGTTGGCACGGTCGCGCATGTGGGTCACGATCCGCAGTCCCAACTTCTGTGCCTCCTCGCTCTCACCATGATGATGCCCGGTGAGGGCCACAAGACATTCGGCCAGTCCGATAAAGCCGATACCAAGCGTGCCCTGGTTGATAACCCGCTCAATGGTGTCCTCCGGCTTGAGCTGCTCTGCTCCGATCCAGAGATACTTCATGAGCATGGGGAACTGCTTGGCCAAGGCAGTGGCCTGGAACTGGAGGCGGTCGTCGAGCTGATGGGCCGCCACATCGAGCATTTCGTCGAGCTTCTCAAAGAACTTGTCCACGCGCTCCTGCTGGTCCTCAATACCCATACACTCGATGGCGAGCTTCACGATATTGATAGTGGAGAAACTGAGGTTGCCACGGCCTACGCTCGTCTTCGGTCCGAATCGATTCTCGAAGACACGGGTGCGGCATCCCATCGTGGCGATCTCCCAACGCGCACGGTCGGGATCGTCAGCACGCCAGTTCTCATTTTGGTTGAAGGTGGCATCGAGGTTGAGGAAATTGGGGAAGAAGCGGCGCGCCGTCACCTTGCAAGCGAGCTTGTAGAGGTCATAATTAGGATCCTCCGGCAGATAGTTGACGCCTCTCTTC
>OJLA01000053.1_pt1:55000-103479 | contig 103479 bp, 63 predicted proteins | sample 1596611 | NCBI WGS metagenome assembly OJLA01 (sample SAMEA4350168, study PRJEB24818) | metagenome | biome: human; feature: gut; material: faeces | place: Denmark | collected 2013-09
TATCGCAGCTTATCACGTCCTTCATCGCCTCCGTGAGCCAAGGCATCCGCCATGCGCCCTTTCTTACTTTCTTCTCCTCGCCACGCAGACCTCAAGGAGGACTGCGGGAAGGCAGCTCATACTTTCAGCTTGTGTCAGTCTTGCGGCGCCATCGCTGGGCCGCAAGGCCTTGAACTTTGTTGGTTCACTACAGTTTCGCTTGTCTCAATATGTCAAAGATCGTTTCCGCAAAAAGCGGATGGTGGAGAATATCGGATTCGAACCGATGACCCCCTGCTTGCAGGGCAGGTGCTCTAGCCAACTGAGCTAATCCCCCTCGGGAATAGCCGCAGCCTCCAAAATGCTCCTGAAAGAGTAGTAGTCCCAGGCAGACTTGAACTGCCGACCTCCACATTATCAGTGTGGCGCTCTAACCAACTGAGCTATAGGACTGTCGTCAGGATAAGGCCGCCGCCGGGCTCCTCTCTCGTATGGGAAAGACAGACAGCAAGAAGAGGCAAAGAAGGAAAGCCACAGATGACTTCTCTACTCTATCCTCGGCCACAATCCCGACCCTGTCCCGATGCGGGAAGGGAAAGAGCGGCCTCTCCAGAAAGGAGGTGTTCCAGCCGCACCTTCCGGTACGGCTACCTTGTTACGACTTAGCCCCAATCACCAGTTTCGCCCTAGGCCGATCCTTGCGGTCACGGACTTCAGGCGCCCCCGGCTTTCATGGCTTGACGGGCGGTGTGTACAAGGCCCGGGAACGTATTCACCGCGCCATGGCTGATGCGCGATTACTAGCGAATCCAGCTTCGTGGGGTCGGGTTGCAGACCCCAGTCCGAACTGAGACCGTTTTTAAGGATCATGAGCCGGTCGCCCGGCTCCCCTCTGTGACGGCCATTGTAACACGTGTGTGGCCCCGGACGTAAGGGCCGTGCTGATTTGACGTCATCCCCACCTTCCTCACACCTTACGGTGGCAGTGTCCGCAGAGTGCCCGGCATTACCCGATGGCAACTACGGAGAGGGGTTGCGCTCGTTATGGCACTTAAGCCGACACCTCACGGCACGAGCTGACGACAACCATGCAGCACCTCCACAGGAGTCCCGAAGGACCTCATCATCTCTGAATCGTTCTCCTGCAGTTCAAGCCCGGGTAAGGTTCCTCGCGTATCATCGAATTAAACCACATGTTCCTCCGCTTGTGCGGGCCCCCGTCAATTCCTTTGAGTTTCACCGTTGCCGGCGTACTCCCCAGGTGGGATGCTTAATGCTTTCGCTTAGCCGCGGCACGCCAGGCGCGCCACAGCGGGCATCCATCGTTTACCGCGCGGACTACCAGGGTATCTAATCCTGTTCGATACCCGCGCTTTCGAGCTTCAGCGTCAGTTACGCTCCCGCCAGCTGCCTTCGCAATCGGGGTTCTTCGTCATATCTAAGCATTTCACCGCTACACGACGAGTTCCGCCGGCGTTGCGCGCACTCAAGTGGGGCAGTTCGCGCTGCAGTGCAGACGTTGGGCGCCTACATTTCACAACACGCTTACCTCACGGCCTACGCTCCCTTTAAACCCAATAAATCCGGATAACGCCCGGACCTTCCGTATTACCGCGGCTGCTGGCACGGAATTAGCCGGTCCTTATTCGCGCAGTACCTGCAGACCTCCAGCACGTGGAGGGTGTTATCCCCGCGCAAAAGCAGTTTACAACCCATAGGGCCGTCATCCTGCACGCTACTTGGCTGGTTCAGACTCGCGTCCATTGACCAATATTCCTCACTGCTGCCTCCCGTAGGAGTTTGGACCGTGTCTCAGTTCCAATGTGGGGGACCTTCCTCTCAGAACCCCTACTGATCGTAGGCTAGGTGGGCCGTTACCCCGCCTACTACCTAATCAGACGCATCCCCATCCATGTCCGCGAAGCTTTACTCCAATTCAGATGTCCTCATCGGAGACCATGGGGAGTTAGTCCGCCTTTCGACGGGTTATTCCCCAGACATGGGCAGGTTGGATACGCGTTACTCACCCGTGCGCCGGTCGACGCCTAGGAAAAGCAAGCTTTCCCTATCGTTTCCCCTCGACTTGCATGTGTTAAGCCTGTAGCTAGCGTTCATCCTGAGCCAGGATCAAACTCTCCATTGTAAAATATCCGTTTGACTTCCCTTACGAAAAGGGAAAGACTTTGTCTCTGTTCTCAAGGACGCTCATCCAGATGTACCGAAGATTGGGCTCAAAGCACCTGTTCCAAAAATTGGACGGCTCTTCTTCTTTACCCGGATGCGACCAAACCAAAAATGATCAGGAAGCATCCGCTTCTTGTACTACTCTCTGTCTTATGTAAATCTCTTCAAAGATCGCTTATCTTTATCGCTCTCCCTTTCTCGGCGTGTGCTTTGTTCGGAAAAGCGGGTGCAAAGGTACGGTGTTTTTTAATACCCTCCAAATGTTTCGAAAGAAAAGTTTGCGAAAGTTGGTAGTTTTTCGCGTTATTTGACAAAAACAAGGCTAATATAGGGCATTCAAGGAAAAAAGGAGGGAAAACGGAGGAAAAGCGGGAGGTTGCGATTCGCTTGCGATGAGGGCCGATCTGAGGAGAATAAGGGGTGAAAAAGAAGAAAAACAGGGATGCCAGGGAGGAAAAGCAGGTTGACGGGGTAGGAAAATGATGCGTTGGAGAGGAAAAACGGGGAACGCGAAGAGGAAATACTGGGTTGTGGGACAAACGAAAGGCACGAAGGTACGATCGGTCGGAGCCCGCCACCATTGGGAGATCTTTTCTCCTTAATATTATATGGATAATTTTCTCCTTATTTATATATGGGGCTGGAAAGACGAAAAGAAAGGGCAGGATGGGCAAAGAAAGGGGTCAGACGGAGGGAAAAGCCCCGCCTGCTCTCTTTGGCAAGGCCCGAAACCCAACCGGCAATCCTTCGGGATGGTCTCGGGATGGCTTCGGGATGGAGAGTCCCATAAGAACAGCCGCGTTTCCTACGCCCAACTGCCTACCTGCTCATTCCATGCGAGCTGGCCTCAAAAGTGGGGTAAAAAATGAAGTTAACTTCGTAGGCCGATGAATATAACTTCGTAGGCCTATGAATATAACTTCGTGGGCCTATGAAGTTAACTTCATTTTTTGGGCAACCTACAAGCATGTTTTTCCGCAGAAAAGAAAGAATCCCAACGCTTTTACTTACCTTTGTCCTCCCAAAGGTCGTTGATAGGTATTGCTGCCAAAAAAATTCAAGGACACTTCGCGGCCAAACAGAATAAAATAGCAAAAGCAAAATGAGAAAAAAACTATTTGTGGCATACATACTGGCATTAGCTTTGAATACCATTGCTGGGAATGTCGCAACCCAAACGTCCTCCTCTGCCAAAACCTATTGTCACTTTCGCCCGAAGGCAAGCAGTTGGGAGGAGAGAATAGACGAAGCAGATGCCGAGCATGACTACACCCTCTTTAGCGACGGTATGCCCAGCGAAGCCGTTGTCATCATCAACGGTCAGGAATTTCGTGGTCTGAACGCCCAAGGCGATTCGCACATCAAGTCGGCGAAACTTGAGACTGCAAACGTGAAGGTAAAAGTGGGTGGCGGCTATGTGGCCAAAGTTACCGTGGACAACGCCAACTACCAAATAGACGTAAAATTCATCCAGCTTTTCACACCCACCATAAGCGTGGACGCCGAAAGGCAATATCCTTATATTTTACACACGCCTGCCGCTTTTGTCAAGAAAACGGAGGAGAACCTGTCGCATACTACCCATCGAAGCAAAGCCGACAAATTTATATTCATCGAGAAAACGTATGGCCAGTACTACATTTACGACCAAACAGCCAACTGCTACATCTATTATACGATAGCACAGAATGGTGGTAATGCAAAAACTACCACCAACAGCCATGTAAGATATACTGCCCATGCAGACGAAGCCAATACTTGGCAACTGCTTTGCCTTTCGGATGAAACGATAGCCATCATTCCGGGCTCAGTAGCAGACCCGAGCACATCTTCGCCAGCATGGAATTTCACAGGCGGCATAGAGGACGGCAGCATGCTCAACCTTTGGACTGCAAGCGACACCAATTCTGCATGGGAGATCATCGACCCTGCAGCAGCCTCCATGCCCTGTGCGTCCCTTATGTATGCGCTGCCCGGAGCTCAATATCTCCACAAGTTGACTACCCACGAAGGCGAGACCGTGTCGAGTGTAGATTTTGGCTCAATATCAACGCTTTCGCTCAAAGAAGACCGTATCGAGACGGGCAACAAATACAAGTATGTGGCAGGCGTTGCCCCAAAAGCAGAGGGCGAATACGCCTACACGGTAAACCTCGTGGGTGCGGATGGCGAAGAAAAGCAAGCCAAGATCCGGCTGGTCGTCAGCAGCCACTTGCAGTCGGCCACCCCCATGATGGGCTGGCTCACATGGAACTGGTTTGCCCGTGCCATCAGCCACGACAAGATGGTAGAGATAGCCAAAGGCATGGAGAGATACGGATTGATAGACGCGGGATTCAACACCATTGTCCTCGACGATGCCTGGGCAACGCAGGAAAGCGACAAAGTAAAACTCACATACGACCCCACAAAGTTTCCCGAAGGCATTAGCGGCCTGAAGACTGCCTTGAAGGCGATCAACCGCAAACTGAAGATCGGCATCTATAGTGATGCGGGCAGCATGACCTGCGAGAACTATCAGCCTGGGTCCTATGGCTTTGAGAGCCAGCATCTTGCCTTGTTCGACTCATGGGGTGTCGATATGCTCAAATACGACTATTGCAATAGTGAGGCGAGCACCAAGGTGAGCTACACGCGGATGGGCGAAGCCGTGGCTGCCCTCAACGAGACGCGCAAGGCAAAGGGCGAAGTGCCTTTCGTGTATAATATCTGCGAATGGGGAAAGACCCAGCCTTGGACGTGGGGAGCCGCCGCAGGTGGTAGCAGTTGGCGATCGACAAGTGATGCGCGCGAGGACTGGATTGGCACCCCGTCGCGTCCGGGCGTGATAGGAGGTGTGGACGAGACCCGCCGCCTCTGGATGTATGCCGGCGTGAACCACTTCAACGACCTCGACATGATGTGCATTGGTCTTCATGGCCTCGGAGGACCCAGCAACAATACGGCGGAGCATCAAACCAACGGAGGAAAGATCACTGGACTGACCGACGCGCAGGCACGCACACAGATGTCCTTGTGGAGCATGTTGGCAAGTCCTCTGGCCCTGACCTGCGACCTGCGCGAGGCCCCTAAGGGCGAGGCAAATAGCGACCAGCCCATGCCCCACCCGCTCATCACCGAAGCCGACGTGCAGACGTTGACCAACCAGGAAATCCTCGCCATCAACCAAGACGCGCTGGGCCAGCAGGCCGAATACATGGAAGTCCTTTCGACAGGCACCACCGACTATTCCCCCTCGGGCTATGACGTATTTGTCAAAGACCTGACAGACAGTCGCATAGCCGTTTCGATCACCAATCGCGCTACCTCGGCAGCGAGCGTACCAGCCATTCCCCTCACGGCCATTTATCTGAAAGCCAACACCCGGTACATCTGCCGCGAAATATGGTCGCAGACCGAAGGGGAAATAGAGAACACCTTGAACGTGGGCAGCCTCAACCCTTGCGAAACAAGGGTCTATGTCTTGAGCAAGAAGGAATGAGAAAGGCCATACATTTTCAGCACTATAGCGCTCCTTGCGGGGAAATCACCCTGGCGTCCATTGGCGACGAATTGTGCCTTTGCGACTGGCGCGAGAGTCCACGCGCCGAGCGCAACAGACGCAGACTCATAAGGCACCTGGACGCTGCGCTGACCGAGGCTACGTCGGAAGTCTTGGAGAGCGCCAAGAGGCAACTTGACGAGTATTTTGCTGGCGTTCGCAAGACTTTCGACCTCAAGACCCACCCTGTCGGCACAGCGTTTCAACAGCAAGTATGGCGGGCGTTGTGCGAGATACCATACGGCGAGACGCGCACCTACCAAGACATTGCCCTCAGCCTCAACAACCCCCAAGGCGCAAGAGCCGTGGCACAAGCCATTGGCGCCAACGGCATCAGCATCATCATTCCCTGCCACCGCGTCATCGGGTCCGACCATTCCCTGACAGGCTTCGCTGGCGGACTGGATGCCAAAAGACAACTGCTTGAGACAGAACGGCGCAGCTGACTTCTCCCCGTCCCGCTCCTCGCGCCAAAAACCGATTTCCCAACCAAGTTCACAATGTTGTGGTCCACAGACTTATGAACTCCATCTTTTTTGCTTACCTTTGTAGCCTAATCGAATAAAGGAGAAAAGGTGATGGAAAAAGCTTTTGTATATGGTATGTCGGTTGGTGGCAGCAAGAAACATCTGATGGAGAATATATTCCAAAGTCGCCGTATGCCTTTCTACCAGTTTGGCGAGATGATCCATCTCAAATGCATCCCTACGGAATATTGGGTCCCCTTCATCTGTTCCCGATTCGAGAAGTATGGCAAGAAGATAAGCGAAGCGTATGCTGGCAGAATATGCCAAGTGGTGAAGAATTACTCTTCCTATGTGCAGCAACTGGCCTGGAACGTGATGGCCGAAACAGAGAAAGAAGTAAATGAGGAAAGTTTCGAGGAAGGTCTGAAAGCCCTGCTGGAACAAAGCAGCGGTCTCTTTATACAACAGACCGAGGGGCTCACCACCTATCAGCTCAACTTCATTCGCCTTTTGTGCCAAGGCATACATGCTGGATTTACCACCCAGGCGGTCTCAGAAACATACCCTCTGGGCAGCAAGTCAAATATAGACCGCATAAAGAAAAGCTTGGTGGACAAAGAGATCATCACCATAGAAAAAGAGGGCATATTCCTTGCTGATAGCGTATTTGAACTTTGGTTTAAAAGAGAAATGATGTAGCATTGTTGTTTGCCATACTCGCTGCACAGGGCGCCTTCGTTAGCAGCAAACGGTATGGAAACAAACCCTGCCGCTCCATTTTCGCACAAAATATAAAAAAGTATGTGATTCTTTTTGTATTGTTCTCGGTTTGCACTAACTTTGCAGAAGATAGGCTGCACCTCAGCAAAATATTCAAGCAAGCTTAATATTCTGCATTCGGTTTGCACTATCTTTGCATAAGACAAAAACCACGTCTATGGCATTCGAAGAGGAAATAAAGCTATATGAGAGCCTAAGGTGTAAGTATCAAGCGCTTATCATCAACAAGATGGATAGAGAAGAGTACACTAAATATAACGAAGTGCTCTTTTCTACACATTCATGCGCCATCGAGGGCAATTCTTTTTCCGTGGATGACACCCGCGAGCTGAAGGAGAAAGGGCTGGGTATGATTCCTGCGGGAAAGACCCTTTTCGAGGCCTTCGAAATGCTCGACCACTTTGAGGCGTTCGAGTATGTGATCCAAAACGCGCAACACCCGCTCGACGAAGCATTGCTGAAAGAAATCAACAAGCGAGTCACTCTTCACACCATTTCTTATCGCTCTCCTGAGGCAATACCGGGCGAATACACCACCACGGATATGGCGGCAGGGGACACTGTCTTTGGCGACCATGAGCAGCTTATAGCCAAAGTTCCCAAATTATTGGAATCCACAGAAAAGGCTATCGCCTCAGCCGCAGTCCACCCCATGATACTTGCCGCCCGCTTTCATGGCTTCTATGAATACCTTCATCCGTTTCGCGACGGAAATGGCAGGACAGGAAGACTCGTCAGCAACTATATCCTTTTGCGATCAGGCCACCCGCTTCTTATCATCCCGTCCGAAGCACGCCAAGAATACATCTCCGCCCTTCGTATGATTCGAACAGAAGCAACCGACGAACACCTCGTCCACTTCTTCTTCAAGATGGCAATGCGGAGAATGGAGGACGAACTGAAACAGAAGGCTGCAAACACCAAGCGCTTTATGACATTCGTCTTCTAACATTTTGTGGACTCAGCCCAAACCCTGCCAAGGGCAGCTTGTCTCCATGCCTAAGGGTAAGTTACCTCCATGCTTGGTGATAACTTATCTCCAGGCTTGACGATAACTTACGATCGTGGCAGGTGGAAACTTGCGATTGCGGCAGAAAGGCCACATTGCCACGAGATTTTAGCTTAAAAATAATATATATGCTTGAGTAGTTCATTTTTTCTTCGTAACTTAGTAGCGCAAAATGCAAAGCGAGTGGAACATGGCAAAAATAGTCAACAAATATCCCGTAGGAATACAGACATTCTCGAAGATACGCGAGAAAGGTTATCTCTATATAGACAAGACACAATACATCGCGGATTTCCGGGAAAAACAGATGTCATACGTCTTTCTGAGTCGTCCAAGACGATTCGGCAAATCGCTCTTTGCCTCTACCCTTCAAGCCTATTTCGAGGGAAGGAAAGAACTATTCGAGGGATTGGCCATTGCCGATTACGAAAAGGAATGGGTGAAGCATCCTGTGCTTCATTTCGACCTCAGCGGTGCCAAGCACATGGGTGTGGAGCAGCTGGAAAGATATTTGGCTGACATGCTTGAGGAGCAGGAGGCGCATTGGGGATACAAGACTCATCAGGTGGACGCAAACCTTCGCCTGAAAGACCTGGTGAAGAAAGCTTACGAGCAGACGGGCGAGAAAGTAGTTGTCATCATCGATGAATACGACGCCCCTTTGCTGGACGTGGTGCATGAAAAAGAGAACCTGCAACTGCTTCGCCGCATCATGCAGAACTTCTACAGTCCTTTGAAGATGCTCGACCCATACCTGGAGTTCTGTTTCATCACGGGTATCACCAAGTTTTCGCAACTAAGCATCTTCAGCGAGCTCAACAACCTCGACAATATCAGCATGTTCGACCAGTATTCGGCCATCTGCGGTATCAGCAAGACGGAACTTACTACGCAGATGAAACCGGATGTTGAGGCATTGGGCGAAGCCCTTGGCATGACGTATGAGGAATGCCTGGCAGAGTTGACGCGATTCTATGACGGCTATCATTTCAGCGAGAATTCAGAGGATGTCTTCAATCCGTTCAGCTTGGTGAAGGCGCTGAATGCACGCAAGATTGCTCCTTACTGGTTTGGCTCGGGTACGCCAACTTATCTTATCAAGACGTTGCAGAAATACCATGTCAACGTGATGGATATTGAGAAGAAGTCATGTGACGTGGATGACTTTGATGTTTCGCCCGAAATGATGACTTCAGCACTCCCGCTGCTCTATCAGAGCGGCTACCTCACCATCAAAAAGTACAACCCGATACTGCATCGCTATACGTTGGAGTATCCTAACCGAGAGGTAAAGATAGGCATGCTCAAGAGCCTTGCGCCCAACTATCTTTCGCCTATATCTCTGGACAATAACAGTCTGGTGGGTGATTTCCTGGAAAAGCTTTATGATGCAGACGTTGAGGGGGCGATGGTTCGCCTGAAGGCCTACCTTGCCAGCATCTCCAATCGTCTGAGCAACAAGAGCGAGCGCGATTTTCAGACCGTCTTCTACCTTATCTTCAACCTGATGGGTGCCCACATGCGGGTCGAGGAGGATAGTGCGATTGGCAGGGCCGACGCCGTGGTGTATATGCCCGATGCCGTCTTTGTTTTTGAGCTCAAATATGATGGCTCTGCAGAGGAAGCGATCCGGCAGATAGACGAAAAGGGCTATTTGATTCCCTATTCCGCCGATGGCAAGCGCCTGTTCAAGATAGGTGTCAATTACGATAGTACCCAGCGCACGATTAGCGACTGGATAATCCGAGAAGACTAAGAACTCGGAAAGAGTTAGCCGCAAAGACCGGCTTCCCTCCTCCCCTTCCCTCTCCCCTGCCGCATACGAAAACAAAAACGTTAAACGTTAGTATGTGACCAGGGAGACGGGACACTCACCCCATGCCCATCATTAACGTATCTATTATCAGTTGATTATCAGTGATATACACTCTAAACGGTAGAAAAGTGACTATATGGATTCTGATTAGATACGAAAAGGTGAATATTTAACGCATCTAACTTCCGACCACATCAGGAATCACGAAATAAGGGTTGGAAGGGACGCTTTTGACCGACCCCATAATGTGGTGAATGGAAGTTATAGGACGAAATCCATAAAGGGGTACGGTTGAAACGCGACTCCCTTGAACGTAGGGTGTGATTACATGTCATACCCTTTTGTTCTAAAAAGCATTTTTGTGTAGTTTACGATGCTACGTTTAGCTGTTTTTACTTGATAAACGCAGTTTTCCATTGTTTATGCTGTATTTCGAGATAAAAAACGTTATCTTTGCGGTGTAAAATATGATACTAGTATCAAAAATGGTACCCTAATATGATATTTGAACGTAAGAAATACTTGGAAGAACTTGTTGGAGCAAGGATAAATCTCATAAAAAACTCTTTTTACAGGCAAGATTCTTGCTTTTTGATGATTTAATAAGTAGAAGTTAAAAAGCAAGAAATATGAGAATAACAAAGAAAACAATTCTGGCAATAGGTCTGATAGCCAGTTCGCTCACGCTGAACTCATGCGATGACAATGATAACAATGAGGTGTTACAGCGCCCAACTGCCCTTGTAACGGTGTATCCTTCTGCGCCTGACGGCTTCTTCATGCAACTTGATGAATCAACGTCGCTTGTACCTACCAATATGAAAGCCTCACCGTTTGGAGACAAGAAAGTGAGGGCTTTGGTGAACTATACAATAGAAGAGCGAAGCTACGGAGGCAACCAACAGAGTGTGTATGTAAATTGGATTGACAGCATCCGTACCAAACAGCCAGTAATGACGCAAGGATCAGAAGAAAAAAATGCGAAAGCATTTGGAAATGACCCTATTGAAATTGTCCGTGACTGGGTTTCTGTTGCCGAGGACGGATATGTTACGCTCCGCATACGCACATTGTGGGGAGGAACTACCAAGCATGTCATTAATCTTGTGAGCGGTGTGAACAAAGATAATGTATATGAGTTCGACTTGCGCCACAATGCCCAAGGTGACACCAACGGAAGAATGGGGGATGCACTAATAGCATTTGACCTCAACTCACTATGGAAGGAACATCCTAAAGAACTGAAGATAAAACTCAATTGGCTGTCGTTCAGTGGCAAAAAGTCTGCCGAACTGTCGCTCAAAATGCATACGGTCACATCGGTGTACAATGCCGAAACACCGTCATTTTTGCATCGTATAGAATAAAAATCGAAAAAAAATATTTTTCCCAGGCAAGATTTTACATTGCTCTTCATTTAAGGGAATGAGAGTACTCGAAAAAACAATCGTGCCAAGGCTGTAGATGGACGCATACTCATGCCGTGGCGCATAAGTTAAACGACAAAATTATAGAATAAAATGAAATCTATGAATTTCTTTAAGTTTGCAACATTAATCGTTTGTGCCGTATTTGCAATGGCATTTGCTTCATGCTCTGACGATGATGACAACACTCCCACCATCAAGTTCAATCCTTCAACCGTTTCAGTTGCCGTTGGCGGCACACAGAATGTAAAGGTAGCAGGTGGAGATGGTACTTACACCGCTAAATCAAGCGATGTCAAGACCGCCACCGTAACTGTTGACAAGGCTACAATTACGGTAAAAGGAGTTAAGGCTGGCAAGGCTACAGTTCTTGTTACTGACTCCAAGAAGGTGACTGGCAGCTTGAGCATTACCGTGGTTGATGGTGTTGTCGTGGACAAAGCCAAGACAAGTATTGCGGTTGGTAAGGAAGATGTAGTAAACATTAGTGGAGGTACAACACCTTATACGGCTGCAAGCAAAGATGATAAGATCGCCACTACTACCGTCAAGGACGCCAAACTTACCATAAAGGGAGTGAAGGCTGGAAGCACAACTATCACCATCACAGACAAAAACAAAAAAACTGCTACGGTACTTGTTACAGTAACAAAATAAGAAACTCGTTGTTACGAGATAGTGCAAATGCTTTTTGCTGTATGGTAAAGGCATTTGCACTTCGCTGTTTCCAAAGCTTTTAACCCTATAAACCTCATGTTCGGCTTAACATTCAGGAAAGAAACGGAAGAGGAACGATGGTTGCGAAAGGCACTCGATGGCGACAATACTGCCACCGAGTGGATTTATCGCAGGCATGTGCGATACCTGTCTGCACTCTGCTCGCGCTACATCACAGAAGACGAAGACATTAAGGACGTGCTACAAGAATCGTTCATCAAGATATTTACTTTTCTGGATAGTTTCAAGTATCGTGGAGAGGGATCTTTGAAAGCATGGATGGCAAAAATTACTCTCAATGAGACCCTGAAGTTTGTACGCAATAACAGCCGTTTGCCCATTGATAGTATCGATGATAAAGATATGAACATTGCAGATGGCGACAGTATGGAGACTGAGGACATACCTACCGATGTACTTCATCAGCTTATACGTGAGTTGCCCGATGGATACCGAACTGTATTCAATCTCTATGTCATTGACGACAAGAGTCACAAGGAAATAGCCCAATTGCTCGGCATAAAGGAGAATACTTCAGCTTCGCAGCTGCACAAGGCCAAATCAATGCTGGCGCGGAAGATAAAACATTATAGAACCATCAATTCCATTTAATGTATGAAAAATAATTGGCAAAAAGACATACACGACCGTTTGGGCAACTATGAGAAAGATGCACCAAAAGGACTTTGGGAGGACATTCGCAAAGGAACGACTGATGAGAATGGTGGCTATATGCACGGCGGCAGACTTTTCAAAACCTACTGGCTACGGCGCACAGCGTATACTGCTGCCGCTGCAAGCGTGGCTTTGTTGATAGGATATTCAATATATTCTGAATACGCAAACGATGAGCAAACGCCAGCAGAAATGACAAATCTACAAATAGCACATACACCAGCAGAGCCATCCCCTAAAGGCAATATCGTTGCTGACGACGGCAACAATCCTATTGCCTGCAACTCACCTATGCCACGCATCAATACGACCGTAGTACACAAATCTGTTGGTGACATTGATACATTGTCATCTTATGCTAATGATGAGAAATCTTTGGAAACAGCGTCTGACAACCATGAGGGGGATGATGCCAACTGCTCAAAAGAAACGAATACAACTGCCGACAAAGAAAATTTGCCGAAACGTGAGAATAAGAGCAAGAAAGCAAACAATTATCATCACAACAGCAATTACGGCAGTCTTGTGGCTTACAACTCTGACGCCAGGCGTCACGCCTCTTCGTCCACATCGCCACGTTGGACTGTAAGTACAAGTGCAATGGGATCGATGGGGTCATCAAGAACCATAACATCTATTGGCGACCCTGTTGTTGCAACTGGTCCTGATGATTCTGACTGGGAGGACAGCCCTATGCTCGGCATCAACATATTCAATCAGGGAAAGGAAGTGAAGACAGAATACAAGCACCGCTTGCCTGTACGCATTGGTGTGAAAGTGGCATACACATTTAACGAGCATTGGAGCATCGAAAGCGGACTTACATACACTCGCCTCTCCTCCGACATGAAAGACGGAACAAAAGAGAACTACTTTACGGGCGAGCAAAGGCTGAACTATGTAGGAATTCCTGTCAACATGAAATATAATGCATGGTCATACAAAAGGTTCAGTCTATATGGCTCGGCAGGTGTACTTGCAGAAAAATGCGTATCGGGAAATGTCACGAAAGAATATGTCATCAATAATGCGACAAAGAAGAAAGAGACTGTCAACATTGACAGCAAGCCTTTGCAAATGTCTGTAAATGCGGCTTTCGGCGTGCAGTTTGACGTGCTTGACAATGTCGGTATTTATGCAGAGCCGGGCGTAAGCTATCATTTAGACGACCATTCTTCGCTCCAGACTATCTACAAGGAGAAACCGCTGAACTTCAATCTCAATGTAGGTGTAAGATACACTATAGGTAAGTAACAATTAAGAAATATAAAATCATAAAGAATATGAATACAATAAAAACTTTGGCGTTAGCGACCATCATCATTGGTATGGCATCATGCGCCAGCACCCAAAGATCTCAAATGGAAGGTGCATTCGGAAAGAGTACAAAACTTACGACAGAAGAAGATTCTCTCTTCAAGGCTGTTGTCCTGTCGCACAGCAACTTGCAGCTGAAACCCCACAAGGTTTCTCGCCAAGTTGTGGCTGGAACAAACTATCGTTATGAATGCGTGGATAACAACAAAAAAAAGTTGAGGTTGTCGTCTATGAGCCACTTCCAGGACAGGACGATGCCCGCATATTGAGCATTGGCGGAAAGGAATATACGGAATAGACGACTAACTCGACAAGTGTTATCCCTGATGACTCCTAATGATATATGCTTAGCGGGCCTGTTAGCGTCGTTCTTCTGCCTATTTATAAGTGTCAAAATCAAAGGATACTGAAAATCAATGTTTTATGTTTGGTTGGTCATAGTAAGTTATGGCTAATTATAAGGCTCTAAATACAATCAGAGTTTTAACGTTTAACGTTTTCGAAAACGGACGCGCCTGCTGCGGAAGTCTTCATGGGAGTCTTAAACCGCGCTTGTCCTTGGTTAGCTACTTGGTTAGCTATCCGCTGACATTTCTCCAGCGCCACAGAAGGTTTGTATTGACTATCTGTGTCAGACATACCGTCCTATTGGTCTGTTTTCGGTCGGAATATCTTCAAACGGTCGGATTTTCGGTCGGATTATGATTAAACCGACCGATTGTAGTCTTTCAGTATTCAACGCCTCCAGTCTCCTTGAAAACAGACTTCGATCTTTAGAGAAAGGCACATCTTTGTCAAGAAACACAAAAAAAAGAACGAATTGTTTTTCCATTTGAGAAAAAAAGCATATCTTTGCAGTTGGACTATAACTTCTTGAGAAATGCCATTAAAGGACACGTCCTTATGAATGCATTCGTGAAGCCCACGCCGCGCAGAGTGTGGTAAGTCGCAAGACACCCATGCGAAGCGGGCTTGGGAGGGAAATAGTCCAAGACATATTGAAGGCGTTTACTCGACGCTGTGTTTGAGACACACTGAAATCTTGCAACCCTCAGTATCTAAGTCTCGAATATAGTCAACGGTAGATGTCCCGGGTGTGATTATATCACCCCTGTGGAGACCTTGTAAGCATAGATTGCGCCCGACTTGGGCCCAATCACATGTATTATATAGGTCTCTTTGGGGTAGCGATATTCATATCGGCGTGGGCTCTGACGTTGTCTGTTCGACTTAGATAGGCAATGCAAGAGCCTCAGTGTGTGGAATGGACAACACGACGATTCCACGCTTTTTTGTGTCAACATCTAACTGATTTCTGTCTAGAATAAAGTTAGCACCGATATGAAAATCGATGAATGGACATCAGAAGATGTTCGCACCCAAGGAGGTGGTGAATCTCCTCCCTGCGCTGGACTTGCCTCCAACGCCCTCCCCGAAGCTCAAAGCATTGTTTCTGCAGAGAGTTCACAAACAGGGGTGTCCACTAGAAATGCACGATCCGAAACAATGTTTCAACCACAAAAACAAAGGGAAATTCCACATTGGTATGTCTTACGCTGTACATACGGCAGAGAGAAGAAAGCTTACAACTACATGGTATCACAAGGAATTACGGCATTCTACCCTACCATAGAAGTAGTTAAATTGATAAATGGTAAACGCAAAAAAGTTACCGAGTCCCGCTTGCCCAATATCTTTTTCGCCTTCGGTACTGAAAATCAGATCAAAGCTTTTGTTTATGACAACGCAAACCTTCCATACCTTCGCTTTTATTACAATCACAAACGCGTAGGCGGTAGGATTGAAAAGAGCCCGATGATAATTCCCAGCTATCAGATGGAAAGTCTAAAAATAATTTGTTCAGCAGACACGAGCAACACCATTTTGTCGCCAGTCAAAGTGGAAAAGTTTGAGAAAGGACAGCTGGTAAGGGTGGTTGAAGGAGAATTCACGGGAGTAATAGGACGGGTCGCAAGATGGCAAGGTCAACAGAGGGTTGGTGTCGTGGTAGGAGATTTGACGACCGCAATGACAGCATATGTGCCTAGTGCATTTTGTCAAAAAATAGACAATAAACAAAATTATGGATATAGACAATAAAATAAAGATCTCGCGAAACGAATTAATGGCGAAAGAAAGGGTTGTCGTTGAACGGATTTGCAACGATGACAAGCTTGCCTATTATTTCTTTCATGACAAATGTCGTCCGTTACTTAGCAAAATACTATGGACTATATTTGGTAATAATTCCGATTACGACGAACTTGTAAACGAATTATACCTATTACTGAGAAAGCCCAATGCTGAAGGGGACTTTTGGCACGCATTAAAAACTTTTGATTATCGAACGTCATTGTTTGATTGGATTAAGACGGTTGCCGTTAGGCATTTCTACAAATCAAGCAAACAAACTAGCGTTATTCCTACACATATTGTTGGTACCGATATTTTGGAAAGTATGATTGGCGAAATGGACAAGGCCATCTATCGCAAGTATGTGTGGTTCAAATATGTTGAGCAAATGGAAGATACGCAAATCGCCATCAAGTTAGATATTGAAAAATCAGAGCTCAAAAGTTTATCGAGAAGAGCCTTTAGGCAGTTCAAAACAGTAGTCGAGCATCATTTCCCTGAGTATTATGACAGCATGTTTGCTAAAGAAGATGGGAAAGAAATAGATTTAAATGATATCAGCAACAATCTTTCAAGCAAAGCAGACAACGAAACAAAACTTGACATTAATCAGTATTTGCAAGCAATGCCAAATGAAAGATACAGACATGTCATATATTCTTTATTTATAAAGGACATGAAGCCAGAAGAGCTTGCTTTGGAAATGAACACGCCAGTGTCAAACATTTACAACCTCAAGAAGCGAGCATTAGATCAACTACGAGATTTGGCTATTTACTTCAACGAGATAAGCAATCTGGCAAAACATATAAATTTGATTTCTGATGATATAAAAAGAGAAATACTCATCTCTTTATTCATAGAACGGGCAAGCTACGAAGCTGTTTGCTCAAGATTGAATATAACAGAAGTCAAATTTAAAAAAATAAAGAAAGAGGCAATCAAAGAATTGAGAAACAAAATATTTAAGGCAAGATCATGAGCATTTCAAATAATATATTAGCTGCGTTTGTGGCTGGTGTTAGCACCAAGCAGGAAGACGAGCTTGTTATGAAAAAGTTTTCTGAGAATGAGGAATTTTCTGAATTGCTCGATGTCTTAGATGATGTGGATGCCATTGATGGAATGAATGAACTCAGAAATGAGTTCTGCGAGAACATTGATGGGTGGGATGAGTTTAAGGATTATAATATAAACATTAAATAATAATGATTATGAGCGCAGTAACTTTAATATCTGTTTTTCTCAAATCGGAAGAACAGTTAAAACAATCTTTACAAGGACTAAAACTGCCTAAAGATTACGTAGAACTTCAGAAGGTGGTCAATAGCCATATAGAGACACTCTTGGTAAAAGAGAATGATTTTCGTAATTCACTTAATGCTTCAGATGCAGAGATGTTAACTCACGCGTTGCGAATGGCCTTGTCTTTTCAGAAATTATCATTGTCTGAAAGCATTGACTTCAAAGAGTTGTCACTTCGCACAGAATATAAAGTGAATCAGCAAACAAATGATAGCACTGATATTATAGAGAGTGCTTTATCCTTGCTTCCTACCGTAATATGTGCCTTTATCAATCCTTGGTTGGCAGTGGCTGTTGGAGCAGGAACTGTAGGTGCAAAGAAATATTATCGCCAAAAGAATGGGCGTAAATATGTCATACAAGAAATAAAAAAAGATGTTTCTCGTAATATATCTCAAAAGGAAATAGAGAATATTCTTACAGGTATTGAGTCTTTGTGCAAGGAGATTGATGAGATAATCTCTAAAATACAGCGTGACAGAAAAGATTTGCTTGACCAAATGCAAATAAAACAAGAAGGATATACTTTAGAGAATATGTATCCACAACTGTTGGCATCATTCCAATATCTCTTTATGGAGAATTTGCAAAATGAGACAAAAAATCAGTATGTACAAAATATGCTTTTCTGCTTACAGGGTTATGGTTATGAATTGGTGGAATATTCATTGTCAACATCAGGTTTCTTTGCAAAGAAGATGAATCCAAATGTTTCAGAGGAAACCATGTATTTGCCTGCTATTGTCAAGGATGTAAATGGCACAAAAATAGTTGTTGCACAGGGTATAGTTTATATTCCTGCTAAATAATGTCAATAAATTTATGAAACAAGTAACACAACATACCGAATTCATTATTGGTATTGATTTTGGACACGGAGAGACATCTGCAGCTTTCTATGATCTTAAAACTCAAGAAAAGAAAGATTTAGATATATTGCCAGGTTTAAAGGTGGTAAAGTCTGCGGTTGCAATTTTAGAACAAGAAGGTAAGGAAACAATAAGCATAGGTGATGCCGCCATTCAAAATGCTCCATTAGCAAAAGACTTCCAAATAGCTTTTAAAAAGCGCCCTTCGGACATGAATGCGACCGAAAGAGGAAGAATGGTTAAATTTATGAAAGGGGTTTATGCAGAAATTCTCAATTGCCATCCTGATTATAAAAGTCGCCAGCATGTTGTTTACATTGCGCGTCCTTCACAAGATGAGCTATGGAAGTCAGAAGAAGAAGCATATTTGAAAATAGCAGAAGATGCGGGATTGCCTGTTGCTGGAATTCAGAAAGAGTCGAGAGCTGCGTATTTTCGCGCAAGAACGCAGCCTGATTCAAAAATAGATAAAGAAGTAAAGGCTGGTGTGCTCATTGTGGACTTCGGCTCAAGCACAATAGATTTTACCTATTTAAATGGCGAATTGTCTAAACCTATAGATGACGGTCATCCTTTAGGCGCAAGCGAGGTAGAAGAGACCTTGCTGAGATATGCAATGGAGAATCCTACAGATGTTTATATGCCACAATTTGTAGAATTGTATGGAAACGACAAAGAGTCTATTCCATATAATCAAATGTTGTATAAATTTCGCGAAGCGAAAGAGCAATACTATGGAAAGAAACTTCCCGTGTTCAGTGTAAGTTTTGATTATAGCTTGCTTACATCGTCTGAAAAAACTCAGATGTATGGTTTCGGCGGGGTCGCTATAACAAAAGAGAAGATAAAAGAAATATTAGGTGAAAATAGAGAAGGTGGATATATTCGAAAAGTCAAAGATGCGGTTAAATCTTTCAAAGAAAACAAACTAAAAGAAAACAAGGTTGCTTGTGTTTATTTGACTGGTGGCGCTTCAAGAATGGATTTTGTTCGTCAGATATTTATGGAAATATTCAATCTTGACGAGGCGCATTGTCCGTCTGACGATAATCCGTCTGTCATCGTGTCGCAAGGCGTGGCACATTTGAGTTATGCTGACATAAAATCCAAGGAAAAAGAGGATGAGCTTAAGAAGATAGCCCAATCCGCAATTTCTAAGTATGATTGGAATGGCAACTTTACAAAAATCATAAATCAGAGTATTAAGGCCAAAATAATAGACAAGGCTTGGAGTATTATGATTAGATATAGGAATGGTGACATCGGAGAATGGATGGATTTAAAGAACGACAAGTCACCTGTTGGAGAGTATATTTGCATGGAGGGAAAATCTGATGGATTTGTAAAAGTTCGAAACATACGTTCGTTATACACAGAAATAAAATCTACATTTGATGGTTTTGTTCATTATGATTTTGCTACAGCTTGTGAGGCCTCAATAACTTCAAATATTGTAAAGTCTATTATTTCAGAATTGAATACTGCATTGGCTGCATTTGAATATACAGCATCCACTTCAAACAATCTTAAGATTTCTGGTCTTTCAGCTTCAATAACATCATCTGGTGCAAAGTTGTTATCTTCTGCTTTTTGTGATAGAGACAGAATTATCTACAAAGCTGTAGATTCTTGCTATCCTATGATGATCGACTGGAATCTTTATAAAGATCGCTGGAACAAAAATAGAAAACAGCATTATGACTATTACAGAGAGCATTATTCCGAGATTCTTTCAGAGTATGATTGGAAGCAATTTTGCGAAAAGGAGATAATAATATCTGGTATTGACAAGGCTAAAAAACAAACGCAAGACTATGTAAACGCTATGATAGAAGACTATGTAAGTTATGCAAAACTTGCTAAGTTCTTTAAATAAGAAATATCAATAGATTTGTATGGAGCTTTATCCATACAAATCTACCAAGTATTGATAGGTTATGAAAAGTATAACTGGAGAAGCCGAATTTATAATAGGTATTGACTTTGGATCGTCAGAAACCTCCGCCGCTTTCTGTGATTTAAAATCTGGCTATAAGAAAGACTTGGACATATTGCCTGGTTTAATAGTTATTCTATCTGCTGTTGCCATACTTGCACAAGATGGCAAGGAAACAATATGTATAGGTGAAGCTGCCATTCAGAATGCTTCATATTCAAAGGAATTTCAGATAGGTTTTAGAAAGCGTCCTTCGGAAATGAATTTATCTGAAAGAAATAGAATGGTTGCTTTTATGCATGGTGTGTATATAGAAATCCTTCACCGTCACCCTGACTTTGCTACACGTCCACATGTGGTTTATATGGCAGGGCATACATCAGACTTGTTTTTTGAAAAAGAGGAAAAGGAATACCTAAAAATGGCAGAATATGCAGGATTGCCGATTGCAGGAATTGTAAAAAGGCATAGTGCCACTATTTTCCGAGCAATATTACAGCCTGAATCCCATGTGGATCAGCTCTGTAAAAATGGTTTTCTTCTTGTTGATTATGGAGCCAATACTATAGACTTTGTGTATATAAATAGCAGTTTATCAAAACCTATATATAATGGATGTCCATTAGGAGCAAGTACAATTGAGAGAATTCTTCTAAGGTACGCAATGGAAAATCCATCAGATTCTTATATGCCAGAAATTGCGAAATTATATGGTAATGATGAAGAGTCTTATACTTATCAGTTCTTGCTCCATCAATTCCGTAAAGCGAAAGAGCAATACTATGGAAAGAGACTTCCTGTGTTCAGTGTAAGTTTTGATTACTCTCTTCTTACTTCAATGGAACAAAACGTGATTTATGGCTTTGGTGGTATTGGTTTACCTAGAGAAAAGATAGATCAAATTTTAGGTCTGAGCAATAGAGATGGCTACATTGGACAAATCAAAGAATACGCAAGATTTTTTAAAGACAACATTCTTGTTGACAATAAAGTGGAATGCGTGTATCTAACAGGTGGCGCATCCCGAATGGACTTTGTTAAGTCAATATTCATGGAAGTATTCAATCTTGATGAGTATCATTGTGTATCAGATGACAATCCTTCTGTTATAACATCAAAAGGTGTTGCAGATTTGGCTTATGCTCGTTACTTTTGTCCTCAAGTATTATCAGAATTTAGATTTTTAAGTTAATATGGCAGGAATTAACTACACAAACGCAATGCAGCCTGCAGAGAATGTTCTTGCTGCATCAATGATGTCGCAGACATTAAGTTGCTGCGCAGAGAGAAAATATCTTGATTCTATATCTACAGAAAACTCTCTTGTAGAAATTGTAGGATCAGATGTGTCAAGGAATCTTTTTAAGCATATATCATGGCTTAAAATTACGCAAGTTGGAAAGCCTATAAATGATACTGTATCTTCTTGTTTTGGATATATTCAGAAGATATTGCTATCCTGCGCTTTGCCTGATACGCAGTTGACTTTTCTAGTTGTAAGTGATGGTAAGACCAACGAAATATACCTTGGATTAAGGAACGATGGGAGTGATAATAAATCAATGGTTGCTCCTGTCTCTGCTTTGAATAATTTTGCTAAAGTATGTTGGCCTGGTCTAAATTTTGAACAATTCAATGAAGAAAACGAGTCATTGAAGAGACATTTTAACACCACATACAATAGTGTTCAAGCTATAACAGGTATTCCTACGCTTGCTGATAAAGGACAAGCATTAGGAACTGTGGAGCATTTGATAGGTGGATTACGTGGTCAGAAATACGCATATCTTGTAACTGCTACACCCACTTCTAACGATAGATTGGATTTGTTGTTAAACCAATGTAGAGAAATGGGAGGACAAATAGAGTCCATCAAGTCTATAAATATCTCTCAGTCTGTCCAAGAGGGTTCTTCTGTTGCCCATACAGAAGGACATTCTAAATTTGAAAGTTGGAGTCATTCAGAAGCTGTTTCTCATAAAGACCATAAAAAAGGACTAGGGGCAGCTTTGCTTGGAGCTGGTGTGTATATGGCTGCTGGCCTCTTCTTTCCTCCAGCAATGGCTATACTGCCAGGATTACAAAATGCTCTTGGTGGTGCTTTGGCTTCCTCTAATCCACTGGCAACTTTCCTTGGTCTGTCGGGAATATCGGGAATGAATGTACTTTCAGGATTTGTTCCACAAAAAAATAGTTCAGACGTAATAGGTGGTGGCATATCAGAGCAAATTTCTGATACAACAACCTACTCTAAAAGTATGACAGAAGGGTTAAGTAAAACACTTGTTAATAAACATGCTGAAGCAGCGGCTCAAAAACTTAATGCATATGCCAAGAGATTTGAATTAGCCAAAGCAACAGGTGCATGGAATGTGAAATGTTTGCTCTTTACAGAGTTTTCAAATCCTTCATCTTCTCTGCAACTCAAGTCAATACTGAGTGGTGAAGAATCCACTCTCGAACCTATTAGAATTCACGATGTTTCTTCTATTGTTGAGCATAAAGGCACATCGAAATCTCCACAATTGTTGGTGAAATTCAAGGATAATCCTACTAATGGTTTTGTTGGTCCTTTGTTCCACCATCCATTTGGTGATGATTTCTCTCAACTACAAACGTTGCTGACAACACGTGAGTTATCAGCTTTAGTTAATTTTCCATTGCATTCTGTACCAGGAATAAGTGTGGTGGATAGTGCTCCTGAATTCAGTTTGACACCACAAGACATTCCTGATGGTATAAAAACTATGGAGGTTGGATATATGCTTTATGGAGGTAGTCGTAGTGAGATATCTGTAAAGCTTCCTCTTGACACACTCTCTCGTCACGCCCTCATCTGTGGTGTAAACGGTAGCGGTAAGACCAATACAGTATTAAGCGTTCTTGATGGTTTTATGAAAGCAGACCGTCCTTTCTTTGTTATAGAACCAGCCAAGACAGAATATGTAGATTGGGCAATAGAATACAATAAAACAGTCAAAGACCCGAAAAAGAAAATTAAGATATTCATTCCAGGTTGTGAGAGATATGCGAAGGGTGGAATAACACCAGACAAATTGCAGTTGAATCCATTTGAAGTAATAGATCTTCCTAACAGCGAGATGAGAGTAATTTCTCACATCGACCGTCTAAAAGCTACGTTTGCATCAGCATTCCCTATGCAGGACATTCTTCCTGTCATCATGGAGCATCTACTGTATAAACTCTATACAGACAAACATCAGATGCTTGACAAGGATGACAAGGCGAACTATATGAAGAAAGGATTCCCTACGCTTACAACCGTGAATGCTCCTTTCATTGACGAATTGATGTCTGACATAGGTTATGCAAAGGAGAACACTCAAAACATCTCGGCAGCATTGCGCACTCGTTTCCAAAGTCTGAAATATGGATGGAAGAATGAATTACTCAACAACGAGAAACTAAGTGGAAAAACTTGGAATGATGACAAAAAAGCATGGGAGGATAGTGAAATGACATGGGATGAACTGTTTGGTTCCCCTGTTGTTGTCAACCTTTCATACGCTGGTGACGACCAAGACAGGGCCTTCATCATGTCTTTATTACTCCAGTTCCTCTTTGAATATCGAATTGCAGAATCGGAAACAGGCAAGGTGGACTTCAATTCCAACAAATGCCGCCACCTTGTGGTTGTAGAAGAAGCACACCGTGTGATGGCAAACTGCTTGAATCCAGAATCGCCACAATACAAATCGGGACAAATGTTTAGCAACTTCCTTTCCGAAGTCAGAGCATACGGGCAAGGAATGATGGTGGTTGACCAAGTTCCGACACGACTGATTGAAGATGCCATCAAGAACACCAATGTGAAAATCATTCATAAACTGGTGGCATCAGACGACTCACAACGCATTGCGGAATGTATCGGCCTGACACCAGAGCAGCAAAAGGTAATAGCAAAGTTGTCTATCGGCCAAGCTGTTTTAGCAGGATTCAACAGTGCGAATGTTGGTTCAAGCGATTGTTCCGATATTTATTTGGCACAAATCAACAAGATGAAGTGAGAAACGAGATAGGTATTGCAAAATACCTATCTCTATAACAAGAAAAGAAATACTAAGAGCATGGCTGAAGAAAAGAAATTTACAGGATATGCCACTTGTTCGTTTGCCAATGGCGAATATACAGGCGAGTTAGTAGATGGCGTTCGCCAAGGTTATGGCGTATTGAAGTTCTCCAATTACGACATTTATGATGGTGATTGGGAAGCTGGCAAGATGCATGGCAAGGGAACTTATAAATTCTATGACCCAATCAAGGACAAATATGCAAGCAAGTATGAAGGAGACTTCAGCTATGGACAGCGTGAGGGGAAAGGTAAAATGACGTACGCCAATCATGATGTCTATGTTGGCTCATGGCAAAACAACCAGCGTACTGGTAATGGTATCTGTTGGTTTGGAAGTGGCGACGTGTTCCAGGGTATTTGGAAGTTCAACCAAATGGTACGTGGCGTACTCAGAAAAGCCAATGGCGAAGTTTTTGACGGAGAGATAAAAAATGGCAAATACAATGGCTATGGCAAATTGTTTTGGAGTGATTCGAAATGGTTTGAAGGCATCTTTGTTGATGGCTTGCCATACAATGGCATGCTGTTTTCTATAGATGGAAAGATTTCCGAGTACAAGGACGGAAAACAATTATAAAGAAAGACGTATGGGCAAACAAAAGGTCATCATGCTGTTGATAACATATAAATGCAATCTACGTTGCACTTATTGTTATGAACCAAAGCTAAGCAACTTCAAGATGAGTATGGAAAAAGCCAAAAGCATCATTCAAGAGCAAATTAAGGCTTTGGATGATAATTATGAGGCTATTGAAATCCAGTTTATGGGCGGCGAACCTTTACTGGAATTTCCACTTGTCAAAGAATGTGCCGAATGGCTTTGGTCAACACCTATCACTGACAAACAAATCATGTTGTTTGCTCCAACCAATGGGACTTTGCTGACAGACGACATGAAAGGTTGGTTCGTCAAGAACAAAGATAGAATCCATCTTGGATTGAGCTTTGACGGCGACATGGCTATGCAAAACGCCAATCGTTCATCATCTTTTCAGAATGTGGATTTAGATTTCTTTGTCAAGACTTGGCCAAACCAAAGTGTGAAGATGACCATTTCTCCTGAAACTATCTCGAACATGGCTGAAGGAGTAAAGTATCTGCACAGAAAAGGATTCAAATATATCTCTGCCGACTTGGCGATGGGGAAGTTTATTGGATGGACAAAAGAAAAACTTGGCATTTATCAAACAGAACTAAAGAAGTTGGTCGAGTTTTATTTAACAAATCCTCAACTGACACCATTCTCTATGTTGCGAGTAGATATTAACGCCATTATACACACGAACACAGTAAGCCACAAGACATGCAGTTGTGGTGAGGATATGGTATGCGTGGATTGGACAGGAAAGACATATGCTTGTCATTTGTTTTCCCCTGTAACAATATCAAAGGAAAAGGCAGAAAAGGCAGCTGTGACTATTGATTTCAAAAATCATTCATGTTTCAACAATGGCAAATGTGCAAAATGCGCCCTCAATACCGTTTGCACTCATTGCTATGGAATGAATTATGTTTGCTCTGAGGACATCAACACTCCTTCACCTTTCCATTGCAGCACATTCAAATTGCTATTTGCAGCAAATTGCCGTTACCAATTACAGATGGCAGAAAGAAATAGTGACAGTGTGGCTATACATCGAATAAATATGGCCGTCAATAAAATCATATAACCAAAATCTGAAACAAAAAAATGAGAAATGAAATATTGGAAACCAACGAAAAGTTGGAACAAATTGAAGCAAATGCGTTGGAACATACAGATGAAGTTACTCCTTTAGAGAATACAAACGAGTCTGTAGAACCAACAGAGGGAGTGAATGAACCAAGTATGGAAATGAACAACTGTACATGTACTGGTGGCTGTGGATCCAACTACAGCATTAGTTCTAGCTGCGTATGTACAGGCAGTTGTGGCTCAAATTATAAAAAATAGATGGGATTGGAATCATTAGAGAAAATTGAAACTATCCCTATTAATGAGATAGTGGATGACAAGTTGGAACCATTGTCGGATAGTTCTAACGAATATGTTGAGTCGGCATCATTGGAGGACGTTGAGGCGTTGCAATCGCGTTATGAAGGTGCAGAGCTTGTTACAGATTTGGAAATGTCGGAAGGCATAGCAGACTATCTTGAAAATGTAGAGGAAATAAAGTATGAGAACTGGCAGAATCTCTCTTTGGAACAGAAGGAAGAGGTACTGAACAAGATAGAACAACAGATTGCAGCTATCGAGCATCGGCCTGCTCTCAAAGTTGAGTTGGAAAATTTGCCAGAAAAGACGCTCGGTTACCAAAGTGCGTCAGAACATAAGATAGCTCTTAACTCACTGTACGTAGGTTCGACTGACCCTAATATACACAAGGAGGTCATCAATACAATTATTCATGAAGGGCGGCATGCTTATCAGCATTATAATGTGGATGTCAAATGCATTCATGAATCAGGGGCAGAAGTAGAAACATGGCGTGAAAATTTCTACGACTCACAATATCAGTATTATCAGAGTACTGGGCAAAGAATTATCATCCCATACAATGACGGATCTTTCCACGATGTGGATTTTCGCCTCTATTACTATCAGCCTGTAGAAATTGACGCAAGAAATTTCGCAGATGATGTAATGAAAAGATTGGAAGAAAAGGGGGCTCTGTAAATAGCTAACAGTAAATATCTTCATTGCAGAATGATTTTGGCTACAAGAATTGGAGGAGATAGAGCGTACCGAAAACGGAGGATATCCACCCAAAACGGGAATATCCGTTCACTTATCCAACTCTTTAGACGAAAGGATTTGCAAAGAGCGCATTGTAAATGTTAAACTGAAGGACATAAGTACTTGGCCAACCGAGCACCTGTTCAAAAACTGGGTTACAGAACGAACCAAAACGCTTAGGAAAGTGAGCTAAAAATGGTACAACGAACTGGACGCCCTAGTTAATAACCATACAGAATCACCCTTGGTAAAAGGGAATGATTTTCGTAATCCACGATTTAGTTTACAGATTGTCGAACTTAAAATAGATTTAATAAGAAACAGACAGATACACAAGAATGAAACGCCAAGGGGTTACTATTCTAGGAATAAGCTCCTAACAAAAGACTTGTATTGAGGTGCAATAACCTCATTAATTAACTAAGCGTTAATCGTTCAAGATATTGAGCTTTATGCTCTTATTCTCTAATTCCAAATACCGCCAATCATTCACGCACGAGGACAAACAGGCAGAAGGTTCACGCTCATCAGGGGTGGACGGTATTGTGCTTGTTGTGCGTACAGGTCGCTTGGTGGTAACCTAGAATCAGACAAGTATCAGAATGGTTGCACGCCTTTTTTCAATAACCAAATAAGAATTACTATTATGAGATTAATTTATGTTTTTATTATGCTATTCTCAACTCTTTACACAAATGCACAAACGCAAGATCAATATAGAACAGCGGCAAGGAATGTTGAAGGACAGCGTGTACTTGGAGAACTTGTTCGTTCATTCATGTACGATGGGGCCTTTCCAGAAAGGCCCCAAAATGCTTATCTACAATTTTGGCGGATTAACCCACAAACGCCCAAACAACATTTTGATTCTTTAACGATAAGTGAACTTAAAACATATCATTTTAGAGAAAGCATAGAAGGTAAAGATGTACCCTGCAGCATGATAATACACGAAAGAATAGTGTTAAAAGGTTTACAAATATACCACAAAAAATACAAAAAAGATGGCAAAGTATATAAAAAAGAGAAGTATTACGCATTAGGAACACATGAACGCTGGAACTGTAATTTTGAATTCCTTGACAAAAATGATTCATCTAAATATGATTTGCGAACAATAGGGAAACGTTTCAAAAGAAAATACGAACAAACTGAAGGACAGATGGAAATAACTAAGGCTTTTTTTGATTGGCTTCGTCAAGTTAACAAGAATTGGAAAGTTACAGAAAAAGAGTCTGAAGACATAGAAGATTTGGATAGCGAATCAGACTTAGACGATTTGTATTTGTGGATGATGCTTATTGGTGCATGATGCATACATGAGAATATCGCCCCAATGGTACCATTGTAGCGGTCGGATGACACCGGTATCAAACATCCGCTACACACGCTGTCAAAGGGTGCCCTGCAGACAGTATTACAGGGCACCCTGAGTTAGCGTGATTTTTGTTGTGTATAGATGACAAGATAGCAACACCGTCTGCTCAAGAGAGGGGGCTACAAGTACAAAACACCTAAAAATGCCGAAAACGGAGGATATCCACCCACCCAAAACGGGGATATCCGTTCACCTATCCAGCTCTTTAGGCGAAAGGAATTGCAAAACGAGTCTTTTCTCTAGAGTACCGAACTGATATCATTTCATCTACAGTCCTTCAAGCTATTCCTCGTCGAAGTGCTTTACACATGCCTCATAAACGTATTGAACAGACAATATGGTAGCGATGAGGAAGCCTAGTGGTTGGTTGGAGTGAGAGGGTCCACGGTAGTAATAGGGCTTGCGTTCGTTGTCTATGAACAATCGGCATCACAGGGCGGGCAGGCACGCCAAGCCCGCCATGTCACCGTCTTAACGTTATAACGTTTAACGTTTTTGTTTTGGCATCTATATTTTGAGTTTGATGGCATTGAGAAGCAAGTCGCGATTCCAGCCTTTGGTTACGGTTTCCTGCACATAATAGAGCGTAGCTTCATCATTCAGTCCCTTGCTCAACAGCAGCAGATTGTGCGACCACGGCAAAAGTGCTACGGAGCGTTGCACTTTCTCATCATGCCCAGCATAACGCTCATAAAATTTCTTCATATACCACAGATTTCGAGGAGAAACGCCCATCTTTGGATAGCGTTCTTTCAGGTCTGCTGACAACCGTTTTACAACGCTATCGCCATACCCACTTTCAATCTTGCGCTCATGAAGCATTTGACGAAGCTTTGGTTATCTATTTTATGCAAATGTTCATAAGGCTATCCATCGTTTGGTCCAAGGACTCTTTATACAAAAGGCCCTCAATGTATTCGGTCGGAATGGATGAATACCCATATTTCGCTCCAAGTACGGCACACGCCACTGCCGCATTGGTATCAGCATCGCCTCCCGCATTCACCACAGCAAGGAGCCCCTCTACAAATGAAGTAGCATGCCAGTAAGCCCAAAGAGCCACGGACAATGTGACTAAAGTATAGCCCATGTGGTCATAATCTACCAAATCCTTGACATCGGATTCATCCCACGCTTTGTCCACATAGTCGCAGATCTCTACATCATACGACAGTGCCAAACTTCTTATTTGAAGAAATGTCGGAGGCTGCATACCATAAACCAATGCGTGTATAAGTTCGGACACTATCACGCACGAACCGACACATCTAGGATCGTAATGGGTGAGCCGACAAATCTGCTCTGCACAAGTCCTGACTTCCTTCGGAAAAAGTCCAACGACAGATGTACGCATCAAGCCACCATTAGCCGCAGATTGGTAATTGCTCATCTTCCAAATCATGTAAGAGACATCAAACGGCTTCTCCGTATAGTCTCTCGCCATCAAGACCTTATAGGTATGCTCACCAATACCCATAGGGATGCCGTCGGCCCATTTCTTGAAGTACTGGGCAATATTTCTAAAATTGACACCTTGGTCCTCTATGACTGCGTCAGCAATGCACAGCATCATGTCTGTATCATCGGTCCAATCGCCAATTTTCCATCGCTTCCGATGTCTGTCCTGGTATATCTGCTTATAGTGTTGTAGTCCATGAGGATATTTCCAAGCAATATCCTCATCTATCATGAATTCCGTTCCCAATCCGAGCGCGTCACCTATGGCTTGACCATAAAGGCAACCTCTAAATCTGTCAATAGTTTTCTGCTCCATAGCCGTATGAATCTAAGTTTCTAGATAATTGATGAAAGCGAGTCCCACCGTGAAGCTTTTTTGCTTTCATTGCCTTTTTCTTATATGTAATGGAGTTGGATGGCATTGAAGCCGTTGTCGACACTTTTCCTATTTACCAATGCAAAGATACTTATAAATACTGAAACATGGCTTCTTGATCAAAAAAACTTTGAAAGAAGCGAGATTCTCGGCTTTTATTTGTACCTTCGCCCTGCGATTCAGAATTTCACGGTGTTTGCTTTCACGACACCAAGGCATGTGAATTACCGGATAAGATCATGTTCAGAGCAATCATTTGCTGCCCAGACAGGCATAGGAAAGGCCTGATGGTAGAGTTTAGGTAACAAGGATAATAAAATGAAAATAAAGAATCTATTTTTGCTGGCATCCCTGGCCATGGTGATGCCAACGACAGCGCAAACTCCTCAGGAGGATTTCAAGCGAGACATCACGCTCTCGGGTAGTAACTATGTGGCTTATCGTGGCCCGCAGAAGGAACTGACTCCTGCGCCCAAGGGATATAAGCCCTTCTATCTGAGCCATTATGGTCGCCATGGCTCCCGCTATATGATTGGCAAGGAGGCTTACGACGTGCCTTACTTTGCTCTGCTGAAGGCGAAGCAGGAGGGCAAGCTCACGGCCAAGGGCGAAGAGACACTGGCAAAGGTGAAATTGCTTCGCGAGGAGGCAAGAGGACGCGACGGCGAGCTGACTCCGCTCGGAGCACTTCAGCACCAGGGGATAACCAAGCGAATGATGGAAAGATTTCCTGAGATCTTTGCTGGCGAGACCAATATTGAGGCACGAAGTACGGTAGTGATCCGATGCATCCTCTCCATGGAGAACGGTTTGCAGCAGATGCTCCGCATGAATCCGAAGCTCCATATCTTCCATGATGCCAGCGAGCACGACATGTACTATATGAATCATGGCGACAGATATCTTGACAGCCTGAAAAACTCGGTGGGCAGAAGGGTTGTGCAGGAGGAGTTTCTCAAGAAGCACGCCTGCTACAGCCGCGTGATGCAGGAGCTTTTCAACGACTCAGCGTGGGTGAGACAGAACATCGACCAGAGTGATCTGAACAGAAAACTATACGAGATGGCCAGTTCCATCCAGGGCACGGAGTTGAGGGGCAAGGTCTCTCTGTATGATCTGTTCAACGAGGAAGAATTGTATCAGAATTGGGTTGCCTCCAACGCCTGGTGGCAAATGAGCTTCGGCTATTCTCCCTATACGGGCAATGTTCAGCCTTTCTCTCAGCGCAACCTTCTGATGGATATTATCGAGAAGGCTGACAGCTGCATCGCCCTCCAGCACCCTGGAGCCACCTTGCGATATGGCCACGACTCGATGGTCACTCCGCTCACCTGCCTTTTGGACCTGAACGGTTATGGCGAGGAGATCAAGGATCCGGAGAGAATCTCCTCTCAATGGTTTGACTACAAGATCACCCCGATGGCCACCAACCTTCAGTTTGTGTTCTATCGCAACAAGGCGAACGACATTCTGGTGAAGGTCTTGCTTTGCGAGGACGAGGCCACGCTCCCCATCAAGAGCGACGTGGAGCCTTACTACCACTGGAACGACTTCAAGGCTTATTGTCTGGAGAAACTGAAGGAGTATAAGAATTAAGCGGCTTAAGAAATAAAAGAGAGAAGCCTTTGGCTCGTTTGCCATAAGTAGTAGTCATACTACCGACATGGGAAACGGGCCAAAGGCTTCTTTCTAAAAGACTAAAAACCAAGCACGTACCGGCGCCCCGCCCAAGAGACGAATTGTCTCCCGGCGCTTAGGCATACGAATGCATACCCGTCATGAAATAGTTGACACCGAAGTAGGTGATGACGACGGCCAGGAAGGCTGCCAAGACATAGGCATGATAGCGTCGAGGACGGTCCGCCTTGACGATCGGCGTCTGGTGGAGAGGGACTGCGTAGATCATCAGCAGGATGAGGGCCCAGGTCTCTTTGGGGTCCCATGACCAATAGGCTCCCCACGACACATTGGCCCATACGGCACCGACAAAAATGCCAATGGCCAGCAGGGCGACCGCCGGATAGAGCAGGAAGCGCGAGAGGGCCGTGAGGCGCGTCAGCAGGTCGCCGTCCTTTAGCAGCAGACAGCGCAGGGCGATCAGCGCTATAAGGGCAAAGAGGGCATAGGAGAGCATGACCACGGCCACATGGATGGACAAGAGCGGCGACTGGAGCACGGGCATCAGTTGGGTGATCTGAGGACTGCCCACGGCTATCATCGACACCAGCAGGCAGAGGGTGGAGACAAGCGTGCCCAAGACCTTGAGGATCGGCATCCTCCCGGCCATCAGGAGGGACAGAAGGAGGGTGGCCCACGACATGAACAGCATGGTCTCGAATCCGTTGCTCAAAGGGATGTGACCGCTGATGTACCAGCGAAGAGCGAGAAGCAGGGTGAGGTACAGAGCGAGGAGTGCGCAGAACAAGGTATGGAGACGTCTCAGCCACTTAGCCTCCTTGCCACAAAAGGCGATGATGCAGAACAACAGACTCAGGGCAAGGCTGAAGAAGACCACAGCGCGCTGGGACTGCAAGGTGTTGTAGAGCACCTCGGCTTTGAGAGAGAAAGGAGAGGGCAGCACCTGGCCGGCTTTCTCCTTCTGGAAGAGTTTGATCTTGGCAATCATGGTCTTTGCGCCATCGACATCGTTGGCCAAGATCGACTTGACGAAATAGTCCATGGCGTGATTGACAAACTGAAACTCTGCCTCGGGAATGCCTCTCGGGAGTTGCGTGCTGCCTGGGGTGTACCATTTCAGCCCACCCTGAGAAGGGAGCGGAAAGAGATGGAGCATCTCACCATTGTAGAACATCGTGACGACCTGCACCTTCTCGTCCACCTCGCGAAGGGCCTTGCGCTGCGCATCGGAGAGCGTACTGTCCCCTACCCTGTCCTTGAGTTTATACTCATGCTGCGAGGTATAGAAATCGTTGACCGAAGCCCACTCGCCCTCTATGCCAAGCAGCTTCTGCACCTCCTGGCTCTTCACCCGAATGATCGGTTGCGCCTCCCATTCCGTATAGAATATCATCCAGCTCAGGAAGATCTCATTGGCAGAGAGGCCCTCCCAGGTGCTCTTGCCACACAATTTGGTGACAAACTCCGTAGCGGCAGTATTCAGCGGACAGATGCGGCCGTTGTAGAGCACAGCAACGCGCCCCATCGCATCGGCTACATCGCTGTTGACAGGCGTGACGGAAGGTTTAGCTACAACGGAGGAGGTGGAGAGAAGGAAGAAAAACAGGACCACGGCTCCCTTGGTAGCGACGCGATAGAGCTGGCGGATCCGCGTATGGCGCGAGGCCATCGTCCATAGCAGTGCGACGAGCAGCAACAGATAGCCCATGTAGGTCACGGCAATGCCGTAAGGATCATTGGACACGAGCAGCGTCGTGCCACGGAGGTCGGCGTCGTAGGACGACTGATAGAAGCGGTAGCCAGCGACCTGGCCGATATGGTTCATGGAGACTGCTAGATGCTCCGTCTTGTCGCCTTTCTCAGCCACGATGTTGGACTGATAGTCCATGACGGCATTGGTGCCGGGATAGTAGTGGACCTTGAAATCGGAGAGGGTCAAGGAGAACGGAAGGTCGGTTGCTGCCCCATGCTGGTCCACATAGCTCGCCACACTGGCTCCTTGCTGCAGATGGATGGTGCCATCATGGGAAAAAAGATGGGTGACGAAGGCGCCCATGAGTATGAGCAACAAGGCGAGGTGGAGCAGCAGCACGGCCATGCGCTTATGCAACCGGGCTTTGACAATGTAATACACGGACAGGAGGGCAAGCTGCACCCATAGTGCCACAAACCAACCCGTACCATAGATTTGCTCCTTGGCGAAGTCGACGCCATGGAGCTTTTCCACAATAGTGGCAATCCCCATACACACCAAGAGAAGTGTGTACAGGGAAGCCATAAAATAATTGATCAATCTATTATTCACGTTGGATTACGCTATTGTATCAAACGGACTCGATGAAGAAGACGATCTGGTCGCGCTGCGTCTTGGAGAGTGCGCGGAACTTTTTGACACATTCATAGGCATCGCTCTTGCCGCCCTCCGCGGTGCAGCCATGCCACATAATGGCCTCAATGACGTTGCGTGCACGACAGTCGTGCAAGCGCTCCGTACCCGATCCACACTTGCTGGCCAGTCCACGTCCCCAGAGAGGTGTGGTGCGACACCAGCCTGTGCGGATATCGTTCTTCATGAAGAGACGGTGCTGCACCATGTCGGTGTAGGGCCATATCTTCTGATAGGGATAGCGAGGCATGTCGGCATTGGAGAAGAGGCGGTTCGGATCGCGAATCTCGTCGCTTCCCGTGGTCCACGACGGGCGGTGACAGTTGGCACAGCCGATCTGGGAGAAGAGGGCCTTGCCCGCCTTGAAGTCTTCGGTAGTGGTGTTGCGGGCCGCAGGCACAGCCAGTCCGCGATGCCAGATCATGAGGTTCTTATACTGCTCTTGCGTCATCTCGGCATCCAACTTCTTGCTGGTCAGATAGGTCTTGATGTCACTTGCCAAGTCGCCCGTATGCCACTCCGGATGTTTCTTCTCCGGGTCGATGCGGTTGATATACTCCGTGAAGCCAGCCTGGACCTCAGGGTCCTGCGAGGACTTCTCGGCATAATACTTGCCAGCGAGGTCGAGATAGTGGTAGCGGCGGTCAGGACGCGTCACGTTGGTGATGTTCCAGATGGCATTGGCGCCAGCACCGTCGAGCACAGGACCACGACTCAGGGCATAGGTGAAGCGGCGCACATACTTCGTGCCATCGCCTTGCAAGCTGTTGCTGTAGTAGCTCTTCCACGTATTGGCAGCCTGATCCCACATGGCAGGATTGAGCGTGACGTAAGGCGACTCGGCCTGCCATTGCGCCGTGATGTCTTCATCGGTAATGGCATCGAGCAAGCCCGTACCATAGATGCCGATGGTGGACTCCAGACGGATGGCGATATTGTCGTCATACTCTGCTGGCGTGATCTCCACATCCTTGCCATTGCGCTGCACATAAACGGGGGCGTAGTAGGCAGAAGCAGGGATCGTCACATCGGGATAAGTGAGGTCGTAGGTCTCACCATCGTCAAACTTGTTGCCCCACTCGTCCGTGTAGTGCTTCCAGGCTATCTGAATCTGCGACTCGTCGATCGGAGCCTTGAAAGGCTTCACGGCCGCGGTCTGAGGCATACCAGCCACCGAGCGGATGTAGGCGTTGGTCTGCTTGTCGTAGATGACGAGAAGGTAGCCATTGCGCTCCTGCGTGGCCGAATAGGCATTTTGGCGCGCACCATGTCCGTAGCCTGGGTGGCAGTAGTTGCATCCAGGGCGCACATACACCGGGCCCAAGCCGCGGAAGGCACCCGTGGTGTTGGTATTGAAGTCTTTCTCGAAAAGGTACTCACCCTCGTTGAAGGCCGTCACCATACCTGCATTCTCCACAGCCAGGGAAGGCTGCTTGTAGGCGGTGGAGGAGTTGTTGGTCGTGGTGCCCAACTGACCTCCGGTGAAGTAATCTTCCGGATAGTCTATCTTGGTTCCATCGCCAATCTCCCACGAAAGGGCATCGGACGTATCGTCGGAGCAAGAGGCGATAGCCATGGCACCCAGCAGGAGGCAGAGATAATGGTTATATCTTAATTTCATGTATCTTATTTCTTGATGTTCTTGATGTTCTTGTAGAGGATCTCTGCCTGGTCGCAGAGGGCCGTATAGGTCTTGACGATGACGTTATCGACGTAGTTGGCGTTGATTACCTTGCACTGCGCCTCCACGGCCTGGTTGCCGGCATAGGTCTTGAGCGTAGCGCCCAATGCCTCCAGCGAACCGTCCAACTCTTCCAGAGCCTCAATGGCCTTCTTGGCAGAGGCGTCGGTATAGTTGAGGGCAAACGGACTCTTCATGGCCTTGATGCTACTGAGGGCCGCATCCATCTTGCTCTGCACGGTCTGTGCCTGGCTCTTGAGCGTGGCGTTGCCCGCATTGAGGCAGAAGTAGATGAGCGACTTGTCGTTGGGAGTGGTGGCATCGACCGCTCCATACAGCGCACTCTTGCAGCCGGCTATGTTGTCATAGAAATCCACGATGCTGTTGTAGGCGTATGGCGACTCGATGTAGGAATCGTCCTGGCCCGACCAGGGCAGACCGATCTTCGAGCCAGCCACCTCGCCGATGATATCGCGCGCACCTTCGATGATCTGGAAGGTGGCGTCGAGGTTGCTGGAATAGTCGGTCGAGGGTGTGTTCTTGAACAGGCCGCCGAAGTCCTTGTAACTGAGTCCCTCGCTGCTCACATTGCCATCGTCCTGCAACTTGTTGTGGGTCTTCAGATAGTTGAGAGTCTCATTGTAGCGGGTGCCACTCTTGGCTCCCTCCCACGTGGTCTGCAGCACACAAGTGGCCTGATAGAGGTCCTTGGCCACGGCGCACACATACTGATACTCCAGGTCGGTGAGCTGACTGATGTCGCGCGGATTGCCCTGACGGAAGAGCACATACTCAATACCGTGATAGCCCAGCAAGCCCGAGTTGAGGAGTCGGACTTTGTTCTCGATATCCGACATGATGCTCTGATCGCGCAGCACGTTGGCGAGGGCCGCTTGATCTACAGGCCAGGTGTCGGTGTGCGGATCGATGGAGTATTCGTCGGCAGCACCAAAGAGGAAGGCCTCCGACTTCTCCCAGTGGGCACGGGCCACGCGCCATTGCTTGCAAGCCGCATTAAGCGCCTCCTGACTACCTGTCACCACTTCGGTCTTCACGTCGTCTTCTGAGGAGCAAGAGGCCATGAAGCCACATGCTCCAATGCCCAGCATGAGGGCAAAAGAATAGTTCTTGAGATTCTTCATTTTTTATCTTTTTTGTTTGGATATTACTTTGCTTGAGGAACCACTCCTTTTACTTAAGGAACCATCCCTGATAGGCAATGCTCAAGCTGATACTTGGCTCATTGTTAAACGGCTGGACGTACAAGGGACTGTCGCTGCTCAGTCCTTTGTTGTTGGGCTTCTTGAAGGCGCGATAGGCGTACTCACCCTTGATGACGATCTGCTTGATGGGGTGGTAATTGAAGCCCACGGTTGTAATATAGGGAGCGCAATGGCGGTACTGGCTCTTGTACGTGCCTGCCACCATCGAGTCGTAATGGTCGAAACGGCCGAAAAGGTACAGTTTCTGTCGGTCTCTCAGTCCTTGGATCTGCGAGAAGAGATTGTAGCCCGCCTCGATACTGTAAGCCAATGCATTGCTGCCAATATTGGTGTTGTGGAAGGGGTTGCCGTCCTGGTACTTATGGTGTGTGGAGTTGGCCTTGTTGTAGGTCGAGATGCGATCAGCATCGGAAAGGTGGGCATAGACCACGCTGCCTCGCACAATCCAGTTCCATCGGTTGAGTTGGAAATCGCCCGAAATGATCGAGAGTGCGCCTTTGACATCATCATAGGTGGCGCCAGGATCCTTGATAGAGTTGCGAAACGTATGACCATAATAGCCACTTACGCCCACACGAAGGCCCTTGACGGAGTAGTTGTCGACGCGTGCGGCCAGGGCGTAGGTGTTGGCTACCTTAAACTCGTAGGGGCTGGTAGCACCTGGGTGGACGAAGTTCTCGCCCGTGAAGCTCTCGGAGTTCAAACCAGAAAGGAACTGCATTTCGTATCGCCAGTCCTTGACACGTCCCCAGAACGAGACGCCCAGCTGATGCCAAGTGTTGGGCAGGATAGCGGCTTCGCCCTCCGGACGATAACAGGTAAAGAAGTTCAGGGGCTCGTGGTGGCCATTGGAATAGCCCACAGGCACGATGATCTCACCGGCCTTGACGTTGAACATTCCATTCCAGAAAGCCTTGTTCAACCAAAACTGCTCGAGCGCCACCTCGCCACCTTTCTCCGTCTCGGCCTCATACTCGCCTGACTCTTCCGCTTCTACTTCCACGGCCGTCTCGTTGCCGCCGTGTTCAAACTCCACTTCGGTGCCAAACGTCCAACCGTGGCCAAAGTCATAGCCCAAGTTGAACGTGACATGGGGAAGGTCAAAGCGCCCGTGGCTATTGTCGTCCTTGTAGCGTGCGGGGGCATTGTATCTGTTGAAACTCTGACTATAGAAATTTCGGGACATCACCGCTTCGCCATAACCTCCAAGGCTCAAACGGGAGAGGGCTTTCTCTACTTTGCTCATACGGACGGTGTCGGCCACCTGCCTTGTGGCTCCCGTCACAGCATCCACAGACTGTGCCATACATACGGTTGCACTGGCTGCACACAGCACGATGGACATTACTTTTCTAAACATAATTTGTGGTTTATTCTTTTTTGGGTGCAAAGGTATGGGTTAGTTGACGGGAGCACAATACTCAAATATGGTGATTTTGACACATCAACCCGCTACACCCATACTCAATTCGCGTGAGTTGCTCTTCACGCATCACGAGGAGGAACCTACCGTGCTGAGCACGCGAGCAACCGTCCTTGCCCAAGGATAATCGAGTTTGAGAAGGCAAAAGAGTTAGGTCCTGAGTTGAACAGCAAAGGCACTTAACAATGATTAACTTGACAGGCGTGCTTTCCTCTGATTATTATTTGTAAATTTGCCACATATAAGCATTTTACAGTTGCCAACCCATCAATACGTTTCCACTCATGAGATACCTTGATCCAAAAGCCGACCTCACATTCAAGAAGATATTCGGTGAGCACAAAGACCTGCTCATCAGTCTGCTCAATGCCTTGCTGCCTTTGGCAGACGATGAGCAGATAGAGAGTGTGGAGTATCTGTCGCCAGAACTCGTGCCCGAAACCTACGTCGGAAAGAACAGTATTGTGGACGTAAGGTGTCGCGACGTCAAGGGCAGACAGTTTATCGTCGAGATGCAGATGCTATGGACGGAGGCGTTCAAGCAGCGCGTCCTCTTCAACGCCTCCAAAGCCTTCGTACGACAACTGGACAAGAAGCGCAAGTACGAGTTGCTACAACCTGTCTATTCGCTCAACCTCGTCAACGAGACGTTTATGAAGGACTATCCCGATGAGTTTATCCACAATTATAGCGTGGTGCATGAGTTCCACAGCGACGAGATCATAGAAGGTCTCCACTTCACCTTCGTAGAACTGCCCAAGTTTCAGGCACACTCCCTCAAGGAGAAGAAAATGGCCGTACTGTGGCTGAGGTTCCTTACGGAGATCGACGAGCAGACAAAGCAAGCGCCACAGGAACTTCTGGACAATCCCGAGACCCGCAAGGCGCTAAAGGCCGTGGAGGAATCGGCAATGACCAAAAACGAGCTCCTCGCCTATGAGGACTTCTGGGACAAACTCGGAGCAGAACGCCTGCTATTTGTGGACTCCAACAGAATCAACAGGGAGGAAGGAAGAACCGAAGGACGGGCAGAAGGACGGGCCGAGGGAATTATAGAAGGCTGCGCCAAAGTGGCCAAAAACTTATTGAACCTTGGAATGGCCTTGGACGAGGTTGCCAAGGTCACAGGATTGGACATCGAAACGATTGAAAAAATGAAATGACGAGGAGTCGCCCAAGACAGATCGTGGAAAGGTGAGGATTTTCAATTATCGGTAGGAAGCAAACGGATTTCATTCGACCTCCTACCGATTTTTTTTGCTTTTACAACACCAAGCGTCAATAGTTACCGACCAGCCTCATCTCATATCCTTCGATATTATTTTATACCCAAACCAGGCTAAAACAGTTTGTCCACATCCACCGACAACCCCACCTGTAGGGCAATGCCATCAGTAAGCGGACAATTGAGGTAGTAATACTGGGGGCGATAATTGAAAAGATTGTCGAGAGCCGCCGTCACCTTGACCGCAGGTCCAAAACGCTGCACCAGCGATAGCTTCCATATCGTGTAGGCTGGGTATGAGACATTCACCATTCCCGCGCTCACGTCATAATAGTTCTTATACTCCACGTTGTCCGTACCTGAGAGGATGCGGCCATTGAGCCCGATATTCAGGCCATACGATTTGGAGAAATCGTGGTCGTAGTCGATGCGCACATTCACCGCGTGAGCACGTGCGGGGATATACTGGTTGTTGATGGAGTGGCCCTCCTTGTCTGTGGGAAGCTGCTCTTTGGTATAAGCATAAGTCAATCGCGCCGACACACCATTGCTCCAACGAGCCTGGGCCCCTACTTCGCCACCCCAAACGCGATAGTTGTCCAAGTTGGCATAGGGAAGATAAGGCAGGCGGTCGGTAGCCGACTTGAAATAAGGGGCTGCCGTAGCGAGTTTGTTGACGACGATATTATAGTAAGCAGAGGCCGTGAGGTTGTAGTGTCCCTTGCTATAGTCTGCCGACAGGTTGAAGTTATGGCTCACCTCGGGGGTCAACTTGTCATTGCCCTCAACGATCCATATCCCCGACATGTCGAAGTTGTAGTACTTTTCCTTCAACGTCGGTGCCCGAAACCCCATACCGTATCCCGCACGCAGCGAGAGGTTGGGCAGAAGACGATAGCGCAAGTTGAGCTTGGGAGTAAGGCGGGAGTTGCTCCCATCAGAAAAATAGTCATAGCGCACGGCCCCAACCACCTCCAGTTCGCGGGTAGCCATCCAGTCGTATTGGGCAAAGACATCGAAGCAATCTTGCTGGCGCGTGTCTCCTACAAGGTAAGTGTTGAAGAGATAGTCGTGCATGAAGTCCGCACCCATCGTCAAGACATCACCCCCCGAGAACGTATGGCTGTATAGTCCCCGAAACGTATTCTGCACATTGCTGTAGTCGCGGACATCCAGGCGGCGAAGCATCTGATAGTCCGACTTGTCATACTGGTCGAAGGCATAATGCACCTGCAGCACGTCGTCGTCAGAAAGTCGCCAGTCGCAACGCAGTCCGCCAGAGAAGTCACGATAGCGCTCCGCGAGTCCTGCCGTACGCGAAGTCTCACGAAAGAAATAGCCAGCCCTGCCCGTGAGGCTCAATGCCGACGAAGGCGACCAAGAGACCTGTTCCCTCAGATTGACACTTTTGTCGCCATAGATGGTGGTGACAACACGCGTCACGGGATGGTCCGCGCTGTGAACGTCAAAATCATCCGTAGCATTGTACTGGGCCGTCAGCGTATTACTCCAGTGCTTTCCCCTTAGTCCGAAAGTGCCCCCATAGCGCCGTCCACCATGTTTCGAGAGTCGTCCATTCAAATTCAGAGCCCAAGGCTGGTCCGCCTTTTTCGTAATGATATTGACCACACCTCCTACGGCATTGCTGCCATAGAGTGCCGATGCCGCTCCTTTCACGATCTCTATCCGCTCCACGTTGTCCATAGTCAGTCGCGAGAAATCGACATCGTCCATTGTCTCGCCTGCCAACCGCTCACCATCAATCAAGAACAACACCCCCTGTCCACCAAACCCAGAGAAGTTGAGGTGCGTCTGCTGGTTCATGGCGTAGGAGAACTCCACCCCTGGCAACTCCTGCTGCAGAAGATCCTGGACATTGGTGGCATCCTGGCGAGCGATGTCTCGGGCCGAGATGACGCGGGTCTGGATGGGAGTCTCCTTCAGAAACTTAGGTGTACGCGTACCTGTTACAACCACCTCGGCGAGACTGTCCTCGGCGAAGATGGTGTCGAGGAAAGCCTCATCGACAACATCCTCTTGCCCCTTCTGTGCCGAGGCCAATAACGGAGCGGAGCAGAGTAACAGAAGCAATACGTTTCTTTTTGCCATTTTCTTAATATGGATATTTATAATTGATGGTCAGCCAGCATTTCGTGCCCGTAGCCGAAAGGTAGTTTTCGAGTTGCAAAGCCGCATAGGTGCCATCGGCAAGACGCAGGATAAAGACGTGGCTGTCGTGAACAAACGACGGCGGCATAGGAGGAACCTGTATCGACAACCACGAGGAGAGCGTGCGGTTGATGCTGATTCCCTGCGACGGGACCAATCCCAAAAGCATCTGCTCCTGGCTGTCCCACACCTCGTTTTGTGTCCATTCGTCAGGAGTGAACTCCATATCGTGAAACGGCTCGCTGGTCTCCGGCAACTGATCCATGGAGGTGTAGGATGTACGCAAGGCCGCTCCGCCATGGGTGCGCACGTTGTTGCGGTGGACGGCGAAGGACCATGCGTCAGGCTCAGGCTGTGGGTCGCAGGGCACAAACGAGCGAAACTCATTGCGGGAGAGACCAGCACCAAAGACATCAAACCAATAGAGGTACTGGCCCGAGCGCCCATCAGCATCACCTGTGAGCGACATAGGAATAGGGTAAGGCGTCCATTCGGTTTGGGCCTTTCGCAGATCGTCCTCCTTCCCCTCCGCACTCAACTGCTGCAACTGCTTGAGATCGACATAATACCAGTCCGTCCAACTCGTCGCGTCGATAAGCAACTGACCCTTGGCGGGAACCACCTCCGCCTCGGGCTGGTCGTAAAGATCGTCGAGGATGCCATGGCAGGCAGCAAGCGACAAAACGACCAGGCCGGAGGCGGCGATGGAAATTGTTTTCTTCAGAAAGCTGAAGGCCATCATCTTCTGAGATACTTCTTCCCATTGATGATGACGACACCCTTGGTGTGATCACTGACGCGCTGTCCTGCGAGATTGTAAGCTTTGCCCTCATAGGCACGCGTCGTACGGAACGAGTCGTCGGCGGTCACGCCATCGATGGCAGTGGCATCGACCTGGAATGTGGAAACGATACCGAAAGGCATGGCACCCATCTGAAAAGTATTGACGATCGACTCCACGTTGGAGCCATCATACTTCACGAAAATGTTGTTGTCGCGCTCACTATTGAAGGCATAGTCGCCGTCCATGGTCTTCGTTCCACCCTGCATGGCGGTGAAATGGAAACTCAGGCCGTCGCCCTTGTAGTCGCGGTAGAAGCCGCCTCGGGTCTCGTCGTAGGTCAGTCCCTTCACGACGTATGAGCCGAGGGTGAGGTCGCCCATGATGGTCCCTTCGAGGGCGTAGGTGGGAACTTCCACATCCACTTTCTCCACATTCCCATCCATATATTTGCGCACCTGGTAGGTGACGCTCTTATTATCATAGGTATAAGCCCCGCCGACCGAGACGCTGATGCCACCCGACACCGCCTTGACATAGTACGACTTGATGGTGTAGGTCATTTCGAGGGGCATTTTGCCATACTTGAAGACAGCAGTCAGCGAGAGCGCATGATCGGCCATATTATAAGTGCCCGAGAAAGATGTGCCCGTGATGGTCTTCTCCTCTCCTCCAACTGTCACGGAAGAGGAGAACGGCTGCTGCGCAAAGGTGATGACGTGGTCGGCTCCCATCGAGAATTTGAGATCGCGGATGGTAAACGAGGGAATGGTCTGCATTCCTTTCATGGCAGGCAGGGTGATGTGCCCTGTCGCCATGTCAGCCATCTCAAAGAGTATGGTGTCGCTCGGATTGTCATTGCTGGTCGATGAGACAGACATATTGGATGCGCCCACAAACTTCATGGGACCGTGCATCTGTCCCATCATCGTCGTTGCCATGAAGAGGGCAGCGAGAAGGGTAAAAAACTTTTTCATTGTCTTACGTTGATTTTTATTTTATTCTATTCTACTAATCTACTTTTCCATTTTATTACTGTTGACTTTCCCTTGCATTATAGAGCCAATAGCCCACTACCAGCAGGATGAAGACCACGAGGATAGCGACCATCTCCACGACATGATGGAGCGGATCAACCCATATCTCCTTGAAAAATCCATTGCGCCCAGCTATTTCCACAAATGACCAGAAGACAATGACGATGGCATAAGCCATGCGCAGGCTTCGGCCCCAACTGCCGATGCGCAGTTGGCGTTTGAACATCAGTGCCGATCCTATCAGGCAGACCACGGCGATGATGTAGGTCACAGGGTGATGATCGCCCAGAAACACGGGGTCGTAGCAGAACATCAGCAGTAGATAGAGGCCCCACATCATGACGTTCCATTCCATAAACATGACGATACTCGCATGGTGGGCCATCGGCCTCAGTTCCACACGGTTCTTCAGGCCGCAATGGTTTTGCACCCATTGGATAAAGAGGCAGCCGCTACGGGTGCAGAAGACATAGAGGAGGACGATCATCATCCACATGCCAAACGTCGCAGGCATGATGAGGTATTCGGGGCGCGAGCCACGGATCTCCTTCAGTTCGGCACGGGAGAAGTCTTCAAGGGGAGTGCCGTTGATGGTGAAGGTGTGATGGACCGCCACACCATCGACATACTGGCTGATCGTCTCCACGACACCATTGCCCACCAAGTCGCAGTGGACACCATAGCGCTGAGCGTAATAGGCAAGGAGAAACTCCACCCAGCCTGTCCAGAAGAGCAATGCCCCCGCAAGTCCGAAGCAGGTCTGCCGAGTGTCGCCCTTGACGAAAACACCCCAGATCGTAATGACAAGTCCCATGAAACCCATGGCAAAAGCCGAATAATGGAGCGCGGTAGGGGTAAGAAAATGCTCCATCAGAATCATCAGCGCATGGCCAAGTGGCATGAGTAGCAGGACGATAAGGATAGCACCCAGTGCCTTGCCTGGGTATTTTTTCTCTTTCATTCTTTGTCGGTTAAGTTGATTAAAATGTATACATCCTGTTAGCTCCCGAGCGATATCAAGGACAGACAGTCACTCCCCCTTGTATGGTTCTTCCTCGAAAGCGGGTGCAAAATTACTGCTTTTGGACATTCGATACAATACCCAAAAATGGTGATTTGGGCGAATGGACTTTTTATGGCAAGACCCTCCTGTGATTACCAGAATGACAAGGAAAACACCAAAAAGAAGGGCGAAGGTTTGCGGGTCTCATGAAAAACATGTACCTTTAGCCTCGAAAAGAAAAAGAACAAACGAATGAGATACGGAAGAAAATGGATGGCAGCAGTCGCCATGGGCCTGCTGAGCCTCAACGCGATGGCGCAAAAGCTGACGGAATATGTCGATCCGTTCATCGGCACGACCAATTTCTCGGTATGCAACCCCGGGGCAGTACTGCCCCACGGCCTGATGTCGGTCGTTCCCTTCAACGTGATGGGAAGCGACCTCAACACGTATGACAAGGACGCAAGGTGGTGGTCCGCGCCCTATGAGTACCACAACAAGTACTTGACGGGCTTCGCCCATGTCACCCTCAGCGGTGTGGGATGTCCCGAACTGGGCACACTGTTGACAATGCCGACGAGCGGAAAGCTCTCTGTCGATTATCACGACTACGGATCCGAATACGACGGCGAACAAGCAAGACCGGGCTACTACGGTGTCAACCTGAAGAAGTATGGCATCCGTGCCGAAGTCACCTCCACACTCCGTTCCTCACGCGAACGCTTCACCATGCCGAAGGGCGAAGGACACCTGCTGCTCAACATCGGAGACGGACTGACCAACGAAACGGGTGGCATGGTGCGCCGTGTCAACAACCAGGAGATAGAGGGCGTGCGCCTGCTCGGCACTTTTTGCTACAATCCGCAGGCCGTCTTCCCTATCTACTTCGTCATGCGCGTCAACAAACTGCCCAAGGAGCAGGGAGCATGGAAACAGCAACCCACGCGTCAGGGCGTAAAAGGTGAATGGGATCCTGACAACGGACGACTGAAACTATACAAGAACTACACCCGCGAACTGGCTGGAGACGGTATCGGCTACTATTACTCCTTCGACTGCGAGGAGGGGGAGCAGGTGGAGGTCAGCATGGGCGTATCCTTCGTCAGCATAGAAAACGCCCGCGAGAACCTCGACCGGGAGCAACCGCAAGGCACGACTTTCGAGCGCATCGCTCAGCAGGCCGACAAGGAATGGGAGCAGACGCTTGGGCGCATCTCTGTCAAGGGCGGCACGGAAGCACAACGCCGCGTATTCTACACGGCCCTCTACCATACACAGCTCCACCCGAATATCCTACAGGACTGCAACGGCGACTACCCTGCCATGGAGCAAGGCGAGACGCGCAATACCAAGGACAATCGCTACACGGTGTTCTCGCTCTGGGACACCTACCGCAACGTGCATCAGCTCCAGACCTTGATTTTCCCCGACAAGCAGACGGACATGGTACGATCTATGATCGCCATGTATGACGAATGGGGATGGATGCCGCGCTGGGAACTGTTCGGACGCGAGACCTGGACCATGGAGGGCGACCCCGCCATCCCTGTCATCACGGACACCTGGCTGAAGGGACTCCGCGACTTCGATATCGACAAGGCGTATGAGGCTTTCCGCAAGAGTGCAACGCTCCCAGGAGCAGAGAACAAAATGAGACGCGACATCGATCCATACATCAGCAAAGGCTACATCCCGCTCGGTGTGTTCGCCCAGGACAACTCGGGAGACAACTCGGTATCGCACGCATTGGAATATTATGTTGCCGACAATGCCCTTTCGCTACTCGCCGCAGACCTCGGACACAAGCAGGACGCACAGATCTTCCGCCAGCGAAGCCTCGGCTACAAGCACTACTACGACCCGGCAACGGGTGTCTTGCGCCCCATCAATGGCGACGGATCCTTCCTCACGCCCTTCGACCCCAAGGATGGTGCCAACTTCTCCAACGCACCAGGCTTCCATGAGGGATCGTCGTGGAACTACACTTTCTACATACCCCACGACGTTGGCGGACTGGCCAAACTGATGGGCGGACAACGGAAGTTTATCGACAAGCTCCAGTCGGTCTTCGACAACGATCTCTACGATCCAGCCAACGAACCAGACATCGCCTATCCGTACCTCTTCTCCTACTTCAAGGGTGAGGCGTGGCGCACACAGCGAGAGGTCTCGCGCCTGCTGGAGCGCTACTACAAGGACCAACCCGATGGCATCCCGGGCAATGACGACACGGGAACGATGTCGGCATGGGCTATCTTCTCGATGATGGGCTTCTACCCTGATTGCCCAGGATCACCCTACTACACGATCACCACACCTGTCTTCGATGAAGTGACGATCCACCTCGACCCGAAGTATTACCCGCAGGGCGACATCACCATCACGACCACACACGGCAAGGGAACGGGCCGCTACATCCAGTCTATGTCGCTGGGTGGAAAACCGCTTCATAGCTACCGCATTTCCCATGCACAACTCATCGGAGGCCGCCATCTGACGATGCAGGTGGGAGACAGAAAATAAGGCCAGAGAGCAGAGTCTTTTCCTACCTTTCACAACACGCAGACCGCCCCGCCCCGAGCCTGACGGCTTGGAGCGGGGCGGTTGCAATCATGGAAAGTCCCTACAGACTACACGTCGTATTCGAAGGTGAAGATCTTCTCCGTGTTGATCGAGTTGCCCACCGTACAACCGCGATGGGTGAAAGCCTCAAGGCGTTTGCGCTTCTTCTCGGGCACGTCCTGGCCGAAATGGAAGTGGATGGCAATGCGCTCTACCACACTATGGGCAGCGTCGAAGCCGATCTCCTTCAGCTCGGCATACCATCCCGTGGTGTCCACATCTTCCTTGGCAGCTCCCATCGAAGCCGTGGTCAACGCACATGCCATCAGCGACTGGGCAAACAGCACTACAGGGGTGGGATACTCGCCTACACCTCCCTGCTCTGCAGGGACGTCGGTGTGGGTCAATTCTCTCTCGTTCTGAATCTCCATGCGGAACTGGCCCGCATTCTTTACTGTGACCATAAGCTCATTTGATTTGGTTATTGACAGAATGAAAAATACAAAAAACGTGCCACAGCGTCACAGACCATCTTCTAAAGCGACAAAGCAGACAGTTTGGCCTGCCAAATATTCATATCGAAAACGGGCAGAACGCTAATGCGCACTGCCCGTTTCGGATTTCGAGAATCCAGTCTTTCGACTCCGCCACTGCTTGGAGGGATGCGTCTCGCGACGGTGTTCCCACATACAAGCGGCGGTGTTATCCAGTTTTCAAACAATCAAATTCACCTCTCAAACTAATTTCACCTATTATAAGCGAAAACGGGCACGCTTGCCGTCTATCTTACCTTAAATGATTAACAACTAAAAACCTATAAAAATCAGTTACTATTAAACTAAACTCTATGCTTTATTGACGGTGCAAAGGTAGGCATTATTCCGTTGGCAAGAGACTATTTCCTCATAAAAAGTGCATGATTCGCTCAAATTTTGACCTAAATCAACATCTATAAAGTATTCCACCAGCCGCCACTGAAGACCCGCGAGAAGCCGGGAAGGCCCCGCAACATCTTTACAAAGCAGAAAGAAAGGTTTCATTCCATAATCAATAGTTCGTTAAAAACTGAGTATATGGCTACGCAGCCTTAGGCTGCCAGCCAATGAGTTCTTTGACAATCTTACTAATTAAAGTTCGGTTCGGTCGGCATCGGGACATGTCGAAAATTAATTTCG
>OJLA01000055.1_pt1 | contig 102263 bp, 155 predicted proteins | sample 1596611 | NCBI WGS metagenome assembly OJLA01 (sample SAMEA4350168, study PRJEB24818) | metagenome | biome: human; feature: gut; material: faeces | place: Denmark | collected 2013-09
TGTAGATGGTGTAGAAACCGAGTTTTCAATCCCTACTGGATTTAATCCTAACAATAACTTAACTCAATGGTTAGAACAAACTGTGGAAGTCGGGGAAAATGGTTTCAGTATTTTCTGGGGAGTAAATTCTTCGGGTTCTTACATTTATGTTCCCTTGAATATTATAGATATTGAAAAAATATAATTATGAATCCATACTTAGTTCATCTAACAGATAGGGAACTTTTAGAATAGATTTACGTTCTACTCCTTAAAGTGTATTCCAAGATAGATTCTATAGACGATGATCATAGAGCATTTGGAATAAACATTGCTGCCGATTTAGTCAGCAATGCACTTTAGGATAGAGCGGAAGCTAATAATGGAATATTAAAAGGATAATTATGGAACTAGTATTAAAGAGAATATTTAAAGGAGATAAGTATACGATAGGCAGATTGTATTGGAAACCACCTTACATAGATTACGGTGAACACGAAGAAGTTTTAAAGGATCAATACAATGATGATATAGAAAAAGAGTACATATGTGATACCTTAGAAGATACAGATAGAGGTCTTACTAAAGATATGACCTTAGATGAAATAAAGAGTATTAAACAAAAAGGTATTACAGCTATACCATCCGGTAAGTATGCTATTACTTTAGACATACAATCTCCAAAGTTCAAGAACTATAAACAATATGCGTTCTGTAATGGTTATCTTCCAAGATTAACAGGAGTTCCTGGTTTTGATGGTATACTTATTCATATAGGTAATAAGCCAGAAGATACCGACGGGTGTTTACTCGTCGGTAAAAACAAAGTAAAAGGTCAAGTAGTAGAGAGTACAGATACGTTTAAGAAACTGTATACTATGCTTAAAACTGCAAATGACAATCATGAACATATAATGATTACTATAGAATGAAAACAGTATTATATAGACCTGTGTTTATTAATCCTTAGGCTTACTATGTGTTTCCATAGTTATATGATATAGAACCTAGAAGGAATAATATATACAAAGAACAAGCTATATTTGCAGGTAGAATTGATGTCTATGACGTAGACTCTCCAGATAATGTTGAACATTTTGAAAACACTAGAGAGATAGATCTCAACTCATTTGCAAGTAGACACATTAGAATAGACCAATACACTGATCTAGGTACAGTAGTATTAGGAGAATGGAATTTACCTAGTAAAACAGCAAATTGATTATGACAAAACAAGAAAACCCAAATTTTAAAGCATCTAGATTTGCTCCTAATCCGCAAGAAGTAGCATACTGGATTGACTTAACCGCTGATCCTAATGGTGGTATAATTAAGACCTATGATGGTACAGAATGGTATCCTATAAATCATAGTGAAGTAAATATCCCCGTAGTTAGTGAAGATGCAAATGGACTAATGAGTTCAGATATGCTTGCAAAATTAAATGGTATTGAAGATAATGCTAACAACTATATTCTTCCAGTTGCTACTAAGACTACTTATGGTGGGGTAAAGATGGGGGTGAAAGTAAATACCTTAGCTACTGATGCAGATTTAGCCACTGTTACTAGTACTGTTAACAGTATAATAAGCTCTCTAGTTAATGCAGGAGTTATTAGTAATAACTAACAAAAAGAGCTATTAGTAGCTACTATGTGTTAATTCTAACAGGTAACATAACAGAGAGGTATACGTTTTATATGTATAATCTCGAACAATTTTACAGAGCCTTAGCAGATTTTACTCCCCTTTAATCGCTAGGGCTTTTTGATTTTCACTAATCTTATCCTACTATTTATGAATCCATTTTATTTAGGAGAGCCCATTATGCCAATATTCAAGAACATGTTCAGTAGCGTAGAGAAGTTTACGACCAGCGTGTTGGCTGGTTTAGCCTCATTCTATGCCCCTGTGTATGTGCCAATAACAGCAATTGCTGTATTGATGATTGTTGACGCTATCTATGGATATAAAGTGTCCAAGAAATATGGGTAGACAAAAGTTGAATCTCATAAAGCTTGGAAAACAATATATAAGATTAGAGACGCAGTCATTGCAATTTGTGGTGCATTCACAATTGATCAATTAATTATAACTTCTATAGATCTACATGCTATCGAATTCATTGCGGGAGCTATTGCTCTGGTTGAATTCTGGTCATTGTTAGAATCTTTATGTGAGCTACATCCAAAATGGAAAGTATGGAGTGTACTTAAGAAAGTTATAAAAGCTAAAGGAGAGAAATACTTAGATGTCAAACTTGATGAAGAATTACCAGATGATCACAGTACTATTAAAGGTAGTTAATTGGTTTGCAAAATATTATAAGATAGTCGCAGTAGGTTTAGTTAGTTTACTTATTGCGACTATTTTTATTTAGAACCATAAGCTACAGAAGTTAAATAAAGAGATAGACAGAGTAACTAACAATCTCAGAAGTTACGAAGAGAGTACTTCTGATTTAACTAAAAGAAATAGAGTCTTACAGCTTACTATAGATGAACTCAATACTAGTCAAGATAGTTTAATACAGTAGGTTAATGAGACTAAGAAGAAATTAAAAATCAAAGACAAGAACCTAACTAATGTCAGTGTAATCAATACCGAGATTAAAGATTCAGTTAAGACTGTAATCAAACATAAATTAGTGGACTTCAAAGAAGAACTTAAGCTAAATGAATTAACAACTATCATAGTTAGTAGGAAGGATTCAATCCTTAAAGCCAAGTTAGATATCACAAACTAGCAGATTATATTCGTTGAAAACAAACGAGAATATAGAAATAAGTATAAGAATGGTTTCGTTCGTCTATTGCATTTTGACTGGAAGAAGATTAGAACATAGAAATATACTATAGAAAATTCTAATCCGCTGATTAAAGTAACAGATACTCGAGTTATAGAGGTACAAAAAAAGGAGTGATCAACACTCCTTGTACCTCCATATGAAACCATATGCCTGTTTATATTTAAAATTACAGCAATTATAAATATTTCCAGTGCTATAATTGTGAACCCTTTTTATTTCGTTAATACTTGGCCATTCTTTAATTAGGTTCTTGTTTTTATCATATTGTAATATTACTTTGCTAGTTTTAGCATTGTTTTTATTAGAACTAGAAATCATATTATTTCTATTTCCAAAATTATTATTGTACTTGATAGTACACCACTCAAGATTTTCTATAGTATTATTCGATTTGTTTTCATCCTTATGATTAACACAAGGAAGATTTAAAGGATTGGATAGGAAAGCTTGAGCTACTAGACGATGTATTTGCACTTTGCATAAAACATTATCATTAGAACGTAATCCTATATGTAAATAACCTTTTTTATCTTTATAAGGTTTAAGTATTGTACTAGATACAGTCATAGGTCTACCGTTTTTTCTATGAACTATATGTTCAATAGATCTAACTCTTCCTGAAGAAGAGATTTCGTAATTATCAAAATTTTCAATTGTTTTCCATTTTTCCATATTATCTCAGTTTAAAAATACTTACAATAAGAATAACGTAAGTATTTACCTTAGGTTATAGTGACCTTAAAAATAAATATATTCAAATTATATTAATCAATAATAATATGCATAGAATATTTCGTGTAAAAGCTTATGAACAAGAGCATGGACCTCATTTCGATGAAGTGATGGCACACAAAGCTGTGAGTAAGATGGAAAACGAGGATGGTTCACGTGGACCGCATTGGTCTATTGAAGAAACTACTGCATTAGCTAGTCAGCACGGAATCAGTCTTAGTAACAGATTCAATCGTTATGATTGGTATGTAGCACTGAACATGATCTATTCTGATTTTTATAAAGTAATAGTAAGTATCTCAAATTCAAATAATGTCAGACATTTTATAGAGTTCGCAAAAGCGTGGCTTGCAGATAAAGACATAGATGAAGGCAAGATGTGGTACTACTATGTGTACGTAATGTGCGATAAGATCAGAAAAGCTGAAATGGAATGCTACGAAGAAGAAGTAGGTCGTAAACGTTTTGATGAAGAAGAAGACGAAGACGATGAATTCAGCAAGTATCATATTGGTGCGTATCGTAGAGGTGGAAGAGGCCGTGGAATGAGAAGTTCTATGGGCAGACGTCATGAATACGAGATGGACGAATATGAAAGAGAACGTGAACGGGAACGTGAGCGTGAAGAGTATGAACCGTACTCTGAATATGGACGTAAGAGATCAACTCGTTACATCAGATATTAATCAAAAACAATTTTTTTAAATTAAATCAATTATGTTAGAAGATAGAATTATAGTGCAGGATCGTGGTGGCATTGATGCTGGTCTTGCTGCTTTAATGCAAAATGCTAATAAAGGTAATATGGATCCCGCAGCTCTCATGGCTATGATGAACAACAATGGCATGGGCGGAAACGGTGGATGGTGGATTTGGATCATCCTTCTGTTCTTCGTATGGGGTGGCTTTGGTGGAAATGGCTTCGGTAATAACAGATGTGGTGAAGCAGCACAAGTTGCTTCTCAATTGAATACTGATGCTAACACTAATCTGTTGATGCAAGCAATCAATGGTAACAAAGACGCTATCAGCAACTTGTCCAATACCTTGAACTGTGATATCAATGCTGTTAATTCTGCATTGAATCAAATCAACGCTGGTGTAAGCCAGATTTCTTGTGATACAAAATTGTCTAGTTGTCAAGTAATTAACGCTATCCAGTCTGGTAATGCAGGTCTTGCTTCTCAGTTAGCTTCTTGCTGCTGCGATGTACGTACTGCAATACAACAATAGGGTTATGAGAACCAGTTGGCTATTGTAAATCAGACTAATGCTCTGACTAGCAATGCTAATACTCAGTTCAATATCCTTGGTGCTAAGATAGATGCACAAACACAAATTATCAACGATAAGTTCTGTCAGCTTGAAATGCGTGAAATGCAGAACAAGATTGATACATTGCGTGCTGACAAAGCTTCTTTGGAAGCTGCCGCTTTGACTCAAGCTCAGACTGCTAACTTAATAAACTAGCTGCGTCCTTGTCCAGTTCCCGCATATCTGACATGCAATCCTTTTGGATGTAATGGTGGATTTAACGGTTATGGATATGGCTACAACGAAAGTTGTGGTTGCTAAGAAAGGAGGTAACTATGTTTCCAATTTTTAGAAATGCAAGAGTTAAGAGATTGGATACTGGTGGTATATTCTCTATGAGAACATTGTCTGTAACAACAGACACTACAAATGAAGAGGTGACATATAACTTATGCCCTCTTCAATTTAGAACTTTACCATCAGAAGGTATTATACTTTTAAATATCATTCACTCTCCTGCTGCTGGTTCTGAGACGTATCCTGTAACTATAGCCACTACATCGGCTAATTCGAATACACCTCCGACTAGCACATCAAAAGTAGCTTTGATCAACGGCTCTGGAGATCAAATGGTTTCAAATGAAATATCTCAAGGTAATAGGTACTTTATCTATTACAACAAATGTAATGGGATATTCCAAACTGTAAATCACATTGTACCTCCGACAGCCACGCCGTCAGAGTCTTAAAACTAAGGGCTCTTCGGAGCCCTTTTTTATTAATCTTATACTTATACTTACTATGTTATTTAATCAATTAACCACTGGAGACAACGTATATATCGTGGAAGTTGTTGGAACTTTTAAGAAGACTACCGAATACAATGTTGGTTCTGTAGTTTCTGTATCTAAAGTTTATGAAGAGCCTCTTCCATAGGGTTAGTTTCCGATGCCTAATCAACCAAGGAAAAGAGTAGTAGATATTACTATTCAATGTAATGGAGAACAAAAGAAGTTTACAATTCCAGAAGATAGATCTGTTATTACAGATAATAATATTGGATTAACAATATCTACAGATAAACAAGATATCATAAATATTCTGAGGAATCAATATGACACTTATAAAGCTAGGAAAGAATCTATAGCTAAATGTGATGAAGAAATGAATAAGTGTCAAGTGTTACTTGATAAACTTACGGCTTACTAGGAGCAACCTAAAGATGATCCTAAGATAAGAGAATTATAGAATGAAGTTAATGAACTAAAGAATATAATTAAACAAGCTAGTTAGATGGTACCGTAGCCTATGAAGAGTATGCTACCAGAGAACATGTAGAATGTAATGAATGAGGTTGATCAATAAGATCAACCTTTTTTGTTTTAAGCTTGCGTAAGAAGCGCTATTACTTATAATTAGGTATTGTATACCCTTAAACAGAAAGAGCCTCACGAGGGCTCTAAATGCGTTTTATAAGGATAACGTTATAATTTATTAAGAAATATGTCATTAAATGAGCTCATTGATAACATTCTACTAATTGCTCGTAATAGTAATATTACAGAGTCAGAGCACTTAAGTAGAATACAAATAGAGAAATGGATCATAGCTTATAGGGCTATGTTAATTAAACAAGATGTGGACAAAGGCCGAGATATAAATCCGTTATATCTTACGACTATTGAGCCTATTCATATTGATGTGATAGAGAAGGTACCTGGTAAGAATATATATGTAGGAGATAGAGATCTCCCTAAGTTGATTGACTTCAACTACAGACCAGGAGTAATTAATGTAAGAGATATGTATGGAAACATTATACAAGTTGGAAGTTATACCAAACAAAAATACTAGAAGTACAGGAAAGCAACATGTAAAGATTACATAGCTTGGGTCAAAGGTAACAAGATATACTTGGAAGGGGATGAAAACGAACTTGAGTATATTAGCATAGATGTTATCGCAGAAGATCCTACGGAACTCGTGGATTGTTTTGATCCTAATGCCGATTTTCCTATTCCCGGGGCAATGATTCCTACTATCACATAGATGATATTAGAGAGAGAACTAAGAACATTAGTACAGATGCCTAGTGACACTACTAATGATTCTAAAGATAATACACAGAATATATATAGTAGATGAGTGAGAGATTAATATATAACAGAAAATGTTATACTATTGCAGATTATTACATAAGTTACAAAGAATATACTGAGCCTAATACTTAGTATGATGTAAATCTAAAGACCTTTAAAGGTATAGTAACAGATTACTTTAAGCATATTAGAGATTCAATTATGCTTGACTGTAAGGAGTTCAAGCTTCCATGCAGATTAGGTACTCTATAGATTATCAAGCATCAGCCTAAAGAATATACAGGTAAGAGTCTTAGGTGGGATTGGAAAGCAACTAGAGAAACAGGAAAACCAGTATACTTACTTAATGAACACAGTGGTATGTATAAGTATAGATTCTACTGGTCTAAAAAGAATTGTTTGCTTACTAATAAAGGTAAGTATTAGTTTGTAGCTTCCAGATAGAATAAGAGAGATCTAGCATAGATAATATTTAATAAAGTAAAAGATTATCCAGAAATATGATGAATTCAAAATTAATATCATCAGGTACTATTATTGCTAAAGTCATAGCCGATCTAGATCTCAAGGAGGATCAAATACGTATAACAGATATCCGAGAATGGATTCAAGAAGCTGTATTGAAGATCGGAGCTGTACAATAGTATGAACACAAAGTAGAAGTAATACCAGTAATAGGTCACCAAGCTCAATTACCTTGTGATTTGTATCAGTTAGGTTAGGTAGCTTACTCTTCATAGAAGAGTAATGGTTGGTTACCTATGCGTAAATGTACTTCTAGCTTCGGTGTTTTCCATGATTGTAAAGCTAAACAGTGTTTAGATAATAGTTGTCTAAGTGATGAGAAGTGTTGCTTTGACGATAAGATGCTTATACCAGATATGGGTATTATTCCACTGGTTAAGAATGTTTTCAATTATACAGACGATAGATAGGCATTAGACAAATTAAACGAAGATCCTAATATCAGATAGACCTTAGGAGTATTAGTAAACCAATTTACTGTACCTACTAACAATGGTAGATATATTGGTAATTACTCTTCAGGTCATTCAGATACTACTATGTATAGCTGTGATCTATAGTATATGACTAAACCTGGTTACATTATGTTAAATGTACCAAAAGGTTTTGTTAAAGTATCATATTATGCTAACTATAGTGATATGGATGGTATGCCTATGATACCAGATTTAGAATCATATAAAGAAGCTATCTATTGGTATGTAGTAATGAAATTGATGTATCCTAAGAAACTAAAGGGAGAAATCAGCCAAGGAGATTATTATGATATACGTAACTCATATAACTTCTATCGTAAGCAAGCTTACGCTGAAGCTATGATGCCTAATACTTCAGATGAAATGGAAACCATTAAGAATACTTGGACTAAACTCTATCCAGAGTTTGACGATCATTCTACTTTCTTTTCTACTACTGGAGATGAACAGATAATATATAATTAGAACTTATGATGTCAAATATATTTTAGACGAATAGTTTTGCAGGTGGAATGAACATGGATACTGATATCATGCTTCTACCTAACACTCAGTATAGATATGCTGAGAATGTTCGCATCATTACTAATGATGATGGCAATACTGGTATGCTTCAGAACATATAGGATACACTGAAAGTAGAAGGAGATATATTTGAAAGAGAAGGAGAAAAAGTTCTTGCTGTAGTCACAGTAGATAAGTATATTATTGCTCTGACTTCATTTCCATTTGAGGGTAAGACTATTAATAGTATATATAGAATATCCAATTATAATAATCCTCCGCTTACTAGTGTAACAGTTGTATCTGGAGAATTAGGTTATACAGAAAGTAGCAGTATAAAGCTAGTAGCAAACTATGAATCTGATACTAATATTAAACTGTATATTGCAGACGGAGAGCATTACATTAGAGTAATATCCTTAATGGATAATAGATATGTATACGAACCGGGAGTAGATAATCCTCTATTAGATATTAATGGTTTTATTACAAAGCCTGATTTCTTAGATATGATTACTAACTCCACTTTAACGCCTCCTACTTTAAATAAGTTAGGTACAGGTAATTTAAAGACTGGTATGGTTCAGTATGCTTATCAGTTATTCAATGCTAGAGGTAATGAAAGTTTAATATCTCCTATTTCAGGTCTTGTTCATCTTACTACTAGTGATGGATCAGAAAGTTTAAATGACTATGAAGGTAGTGAAAAGAATATTAATTCTAACAAATCTGTCATTATAGATATACCTCTATCATACGAAGATAATCTTCATTATGGTTACTTATATGATTATATTAGAGTATATAGAATATTCTATAAAGATAGAACAGAACTTCCTACTATTGATATAACTGGTGAAGTAAAGATACCAACTAATGTAGATGAAATAACTTACGAAGATAATGGTAATTCTACTCTTAGTACCATTACTTTAGAAGAGTTCAATAATATTACTAATGTAGCATTTATACCAGCTACTATAGAGAAAAAAGATAATAGATTATTTGCCGCTAATACAGTAACAGATACTTGGAATCCTACTTATGATGCTAGAGCTTACAGAACTAATAAGGATGGTAAGTTGATACTTAAAGATAGTATATCTTCTAGAAATATATCCCAAGTATTACCTACTGACGAGGCTGAGTTAAAAGCTCTGTATGAAAGTATACCAGAGGATCATGATTGTATAAATCCTTATAATACTATTAAAGGTCAACCATCTGATGAAGAGAATTGTTAGTATAGTAATATATGGATTAATCCTGACCAACATTGGAGAGGTAAATATCTAGGTGGTTCCGGATTAAACATTAGCTATAGATTTGTCTATACTATGCTTAATCTAGATAAGATGGGATCTATATATTCTAATGTGATTAATGGAGATTAGACTAAGATAGATATTCCTTCTTTTACTAGTAGTGATCAGTATAGAATGTATTTTAATTGGTTAGACAACGATTCGCCTATGGGCATTGAAGATATAAACAGCGTCTATCAATTAAACTTTGCAGATCCTAATATAGATTCAAGATATAAAGGATACTAGAGAGACGAGATATATAGATTTGGTATAGTACTCTACAATAGTAAAAACGTAGCTTCTCCAGTACATTGGATCGGTGATATACGTATGCCTCATGCTAAAGATTATCCTGCTTTCTTTGCTGGAGAATATCTATTTGGTAGAACCTTAGGAGTATACTTTGATGTATAGAACTTACCAGAAGACGTAGTATCTTACGAAATAGTAAGATGTGAAAGGACAGCTAGTGATAGAACAGTAGTAATGCAATCTGTATTATCTCAGATTACTTCGTATCCTTATAAGTATCTAGACGCTGGTGATCAATTAGCTACTGATCAAGACTGTAGACCTTGTGTACCTTTAAGATATAGATTTGGTGCTAGTACATTTGGAGCGTTAGAAGAAAATAGAAGTAGCGGAATGTCAAGGTATAAAAATGGTAAACTACTTTCTACTTTAGTAAGAAAGAACTATGGAGCACTTATAAGTCCAGAGTTAGATATTAATGGCGATTCTATGTTAAGTTATATGAAGAGTTGTTATCTGGATCACTTATACATATTACATTCGGAGAAGAAAATAGATACAGCCGATTATTCTACAGCTAGTGGTACATTTCATCCTAAATATGGAGTATTCTTAGCTACAGCTGATACAGTGCAAACATACACTAATGATAGATATTCTTAGCATGTATTATCTGGTTCAGCTTGTAATATAGACAGTGAAATAGGAGATCCAACGTTAATGTTACAGCATACAAATATTGGTTTATTTATTCCTAATCTTATAGCTAAAAGATATATACCATATCATAGTGGAGATTATTTATACGACGATGATGGTGAAATAATAGGGTACAAGAGACTTACAGTTGATATAGAAGATAATGCTATATTTCCTCAGATACTTGAATAGAATGCAATTACTAATAAGGGAGCATACTATCAATCTATAGGAGATATTTCTTACTTAAATCTAGCTCATGTTAGAAATGACGAAGAACAGTATAGCGATACTATTAGTAAAGCTTGTTACTTTGGTAAGTGTGCTATTGTTCAAGGCAAGACTGACTTTACTGATACATTTAACAGTGTACTTTCTCCTAATACAGAGTATATGCTTGTTAATAACATATTAAAAGGCAACTTATAGGGTACAGGAAATTATGGAGGATTGTGGGATATCCCTGTAGTAAATATCAAAAGAGATATAATACCTTACAATGGTAATACATATGTTGCTAGAACTAACTCTACTTATGTAAGTACTGGGTACTTTAAAATAGTAGGAGATACTAGTAATCCTTGGGTATTTGGTGGTGATACATATCTAGGAATATTAGATCATAGAACTGGTAGTATTTGGCCCAATCCAGAAATTGGTGGTGGAGATCCAGATAATACACAAATGAGTATGACAGACTTCATTCCGTTTGAAACTAGTATCAATCTAAATTTACAGTATGGTGACACTACTAGTAGAAGCTGTGAAGGAGATCGTACTTATACTGATGTTTATCTATCTACTACTATTACTGGTGGTACTCTTGGTAACTATCATATATAGAGTAAACCTTATTATGCATATAATGATGCCTACTCTGCATAGAGTAATGCTAAGTACTTTGTACCATCTGGAATGTATTCTAAAGATTCTACTATAAATAATAATAGAATACTTTATTCAGAGTTAAAGACTAATGATGAAATATCAGATAGTTTCTCATAGTTTAAAGTAGCTAATTACTTAGATGTAGATAGTTAGTATGGTAGTGTTACTAATCTGAAGAGTTTTAATAATTCACTATACTTCTGGCAAGATTCTTCTTTAGGTATTGCTGCAGTAAATGAAAGATCTTTGATACAAGATAATAATGTAGGTGGTCTTACTCTTGGTACCGGTGATGTACTTTCTAGGTATGACTATGTTACTACAGGTAATGGTTCATCTATAGTAAATGACCCTAGTATCATAGACTCTGGTTCTGCTCTATATTGGTTCGATAAGGATAAGAATGAGATTTGTCAGTTAGCTAATGGTATCAATAAGATATCTAAAGAGAATACAGTACAAAGCTGGTTAAATCTTACTCCTCGTTCAGTACACGATGCATTGTATGATAATAAGTTTAATGAGCTATAGTTCTGTTTTGACGATGTAGTACTGGTATATAATGAGAGGACGAGAGGCTTTACATCCTTTTATACTTTTGTACCGGACAAGCACGCTTCATTCTCTGATAAGTTATTGTATATTAAGGATAAGATCTTTAAAGAGAATGCCGACTTCCAAGATAGTACTATGACTTGTAAGATTAAGTATGTTGTAAATGATAACCCAAATATAACAAAAACATTTGATAACGTTTACTTTGGTGGATACTTTACTAATATAGATGAAATGCTTACTGATATAAACTTTGAAACTAAGCATTAGAGAGGTTAGGCATTAGAAGACGATTATACAGGTACTTATGCTATTGACTATAGAGAAGATACTTATCGTTTTGCTATTGGTAGAGAAGAGAACGCCACAGATCCTTACTCATATCCAGGAAGACTTAGAGGTAAGTATTTAATATGTGAATTCATTATAGACTGTAATGACTAGAAAGAGTTTAATTTGCTAAATGTCAATACGACTTACAGACAATCATTAGTATAATATGAAAAGAAAAATAAATAAAAAGAAATATGCTATTGGTGGAATAGTATAGGGAGGGGCTAACTTATTATCAACAGGAATAAACAGTACAGTTGGTGGGTCAACTGCTACTACAGAAGCAGAAGCTAAATCACAAACTGCTGGTAACATGCTTAGTGGAGCTGCATCTGGAGCATCTATCGGTATGGCTGCAGGACCTATTGGTGCAGCTGTAGGAGCTGTAGTAGGAGCTATACCTGGTATAATAGGTAAGAAAGGTAAAGTAACCCCTAATGGCTTCTTTGAAGATCCATCAGTAACTTATAGTACTGGTTTATTCCGTAGTAACAAAGGAATTAAACGTGCTTATAATGCAGCTAAGCAACGTGTAGCGGGTAATAGAATAGCTAATACACAAGGATAGGATCTGGCTTAGGAATTTGATGAAACCTATGATACTGACGTAATGACATTAGCACAAGGTGGTTACTCTCCAAGTCTAGCTTACGTAGATGATGGAGAATTAATTCAAACTCCAGATGGTCAAGTAAACAAAGTACCAGAGAAAGGACAACCTACTGATAGTAACTTAGTAAGCTTACCAGAAGGTAGTAAGATACTGAGTGATAAAGTTAAGTATCCTGGTACAAAGAAAACATTTGCACAAGTAGGTGAAGAAATGATGACAAAAAAGAAAAGTAAAAATAAAGATAGATTCGCAAAGAATTCAGCTAAATTGAATGAAATGAATAATAAACTTATTCATGATTAGCTGTTTGAGATGCAGGAAGGTCTTAAGAAGAATAAGGATTTTGAAGCTACTCACTTTGCTAAGGGTGGTACTAAATTGGGTTATAAGAATTATAATGGAATATAGAACAGAGATACAGCGAGATTACCATTGGATGCTAGTATTGAATCTATAGATAGACTTGTTGATACTACTGGTAGAACTATAAATCCTAATTTTATATATAATACTACTAGTAAAGTTGCAAGTAAAGCCCCAGCTCCTACTTTGACTGGGGTAGATGTAGATCCAGGATCTATAGTGAGTACTCTTAGAAGTACAAATAGTCCTGCTTAGACAACTTCTACTCCTGGTGGTTTTAATGCTAGTGGTATACTTGGTAATATAACTTCTGCAGTTGGTTCATTAGCTCCTATTATATCTAATCTTGCTACAGGAGATGCAGAAACTGTAAATACTAATTATAATCCTTATGCTGGAACTATTGCTAGTACTATGCGTAGACGTAGATTTAACATTACTCCTGCAATAGAAGATCTTAATAGAAGTAGAGCAATAAGTAATTACAATGCTGGTAGAGTTAATCCTAATACTGGAACTAATATTGCATTCAGATTACAATCTGCATTAGGACAAAATAGAGCTATTGCTGATTTGCGTGCACAAGAGAGTAATGTTAATAACCAGTATGCTGGCGAGTATGCAGAGACATTGAATAACTTAGGACAGCAATATGTAGGTGCTACTAACTTATCTTCTGATCTTAATGCTCAGAATAGAGCTTCGGTTAGAAATATTCGTAGAGCTGGTCTTAGTCAGTTAAGTCAGTGGGCTCAAAATAGAGAGCTTATGCGTAATCAGAGAACTAGAGACGATGCTATGTTAGCTGCGTATAAACCATTCTTACAAGCTGGTTATACTCAAGCTGATATGACTAATTTACTTAAGTATCTTAGAGCGGGAGGTAATAATGGCTAATAGATACGATAGGGCTGCGGAAGCCCCTATACTAAATACTTATGTACCTATTAATTTTGATTAGTTATATAGAGTAGGTGCAGCTCAGAGAGAAGCAGTAGATAAGGCAGCTTAGGATTTATCTACAAATGTGTAGAAGTTTGGTGAGTTCTATTCACCATCTGCTATAGATACTCAGAGATTTTACGATGCCTCTATTGGTCAAGTAAAAGATCTTATAACAGAAGCTGCTAGTAATCCGGATGCTTTAAAGGATGCCAACTTTAGGTCTAGATTGAATTCACGTATAGCCAATCTTGATTACTCTACTCTAAGTAATCTTAGGCAAAGTAGAGAAGGAATGTTAGCTAGACAGAAAGCTAATCAAGAGTTAATGATGAGAGGAATGTACAATCCTCTGTGGCACGATGTAGATTTTACCAATTACGATACATCTGCTGCTGGTACATTTAACGATGTAGCTCCATTAGCTTATAAGTCAGAAGTAGACTTAGTCAAACCTTATGTTGACAATCTCAAATCCGAATTTATTGGAATGCAGAACGGCTGGATTAGAACTGGAGTATCTACTGAGAGAACTGATGCAGAATTAATGCAAGGTCTTTCAAGTATACAAAATACTCCTGAATATGCTAAACATCTTGAGGTATTACAACGTCAAGGTATGAGTCCAGAACAAGCAGAACAATATCTTAATCAGAGACTTATTACAGCTGGTAGAGAATTTGCTTATGAGAATAGAGAAAGAGATCCTTGGTACATTAAGAGCATGGAGTTGCAAGCTAGATATGGTGGTAGAGACCAAGCTAGTTTAAATAATCTTACTACTCTCGTACACAGGGATGCTAGAAGGAAAATACTTGAAAACTTTAGTGGACTTAATCCTACGCAGATTGATCAAGTATTGTCTGGAGATTTAACAGGAGTAGATGGAGAAACTCTTAAGATAGTAAATAACAATCTAGACTCCAACAATATTAGAAGACTTCTTAGTAACAGCTTTAATGAAGTATATAAGCAAAGCGGAAATAACATTGATGCTGGTATTAACTATATACTTGATGTGATGTCTACTCCTCTAAGTGATTCTGCAGCAGATGCGTATGCTTCTCTTGGTACTACTAAGAAGATAGGAGAAGGTACTTATCAAGCACAAGATAGTAGAAACTTTGTACTCGCTGATGATATTGCTTTATCTATGACTGGAGACAATCGTATTCTCAAACATATTGAAGAGACTCCAGGTAAAGGTGAACGTGGAGTTCCTAAGAGTGCTAAAGGTACTATAGCTAGAGCGAAGTTTGTTAAAGATTGGAAATCTGGAAACAAGTTCCATGACTTCATTATTGAAGGAGATACTAAAGCCGTAACAAATGGTAATCAAGTATATCAGATTAAGTATGCTTATATACCTAAAGATCAATTTAATAAATCAGATTATCCAGATGATGAAAGTATACGTTTAGCCGGTGGACAAGTAGTCACACTTGGAGATATGCAGATGTCTAATACTATTCGTAGAGAGTCAGAAGAAGGAGAACCTGTAAGTATATCTACTAATGTTCGAGATAAGAGTAAAGAATACGTTAGAGTAAAGATAGGTAGTAGAATACCTAGTAGAGGAGAGGCAGCTATTACTTCTGATGCTAGATATAGTAAGAAGACTAGAGGTCTTAGAGGGGAAACCATAGATACTCAAAATATACTTTCAGAACAAGAAAGAATGAACTAATAACAAAATATGAACAACATTATTAACTATACCGATAGAGCCAAAGATTTTGGTAGAGATCCCTTAGTTCCAGTGCTAGATCCCACTGGAACAGGAGATTATGGACAAGAAGCTAGATAGGCACAGATCAGAAATGAGGCTGCCGAATCAGTTAGTCAATAGTTAAATGAAGTAGATTATCATGAACAATCTCAACCAGAGCAGGAAGATAAAGGTTTCTTCCGCTCTTGGTGGGATAATACAATTGATACAGCTGAAAAAATTCCAGGAGTAGGAGGACTAGTAAAAGGAATAGGTAGTCTTGCCGATCCTTGGAGATAGGCTAACGTACAAGGACATCAGGTTAATCTTGATAAAAAGTATGATCAGCTTAATAACACAGAAGCTAAATGGTTACCTCAATTAGAGGAAGCAGATAGATATCTTAATATTAAATAGGAACTATCAGACTTAGACGCTGATATTCAACTAAATGGAAACCAGTGGTCAGAGGATTAGATGAGTGCTGCTGTTAGTAGGCAAACTCAACTATATTCTGAATTAGCTAACTTAGAACCTGCTGTTAGGGACATGGCAAGAACCAATCCTTATATGCAGGATATTTTCTATGAGACCAATCCAGGTAAGTTGTTCTCTAATAAAGAGAATTTTGGTAGTATTAAGGACTTACTCAAGTACTATACTTATGATTATATAAATGCTAAGTATGCTGCTGACGTAGATCCCGGAAACAACTTCAAACACATGTTGGAATGGAGTGGAGTACAGGATCCTATCTTTGGTAGAATTGGTGAGCTTAGTCCAGAACAAATAGAGTATATGTGGAATAGTAGAAATACTAATGACGCAAATACTCTTGCTACTCAGATATCTTAGATAAGAGAAGCAATGGGAGTTGCTGGAGCTCGTAAACAGGAACAAGAAGAGGACATTCAAGCTAAGATTAACACTATTAAGAAAGGTAATCTGTTGTTTGATCCTACTAAGATTGATCCTGAATTTAAGCGTAAGTTTGAGAATAATGAGATCAATCTATCTGATCCAATGAGTTGGTATTATGCTTTACCTCATCTAGGTAGTAGTTACTCAGAATTTGGGGCTATGATTGGATAGATGGGAGCTAGTACATTACTTAACTATGCTGCTAAGGGAGCTCTTGCTGCTACTTCTGGTGGTACGTTACCTCTGTTGTATGCAATGACAGAGGCTGGAATTAACATGTCTATTGCTTCTTATATGCGTGATAGTGAAACTTCATCAGAAGCATTCTCCGCATATCAAGAAAAAGTGCTTAATAGAGCTGATGAACTTGGTATTCAGTTACCTCAAATACTAAATGAAACTACTTCTAAATTAGCTTCATTAGGATATGACGTAGATAATATGACTGATTACGAACTGTTCCAAGCTTCTGTAGCTCAAAACTTATAGACTAGTGATCCTCAGTATAATTAGATACTAGAAGATTCTAAGAGAGGTTTAGAAGTACTTAGAGAAACTAATGCTGCTCTGTCTATTCCAGATTATTTAGAGTCTACCATGTTCTCTTATGGAGGTAATTGGCTATCTAAAGCATATGGTTTAAGACGTACTCTGGGTAAAACTGCTGCTGGAGTTGCTAGTGCAGAGATGGCTCAATCTGTAGCTAATAGAGAATTAGCAGATGCAGGTCAAAACATCATTAACAGAACTCTTACTAGAGTGGCTGATAAGATGTCAAAGAATCCTATGGGTAAAGTAGCTGCAAAAGATGCTCTCAATACTCTTACTAAAATAGGTAAAGCAGCAGGAATAAGTTACTTCACTGAGCGTACAGAAGAAGGTGTTCAGAATATAGTATCTTCTAGATATCAACAAGGTAAGTATGATAATGTTGAAGGATATAATATACTTAACGGAGTAGCTAATATGGCTCAGTTAGGTATGGAAGCTAATCTAGCTTATTATGGTTTACATCCTGATAATACTCTAAACACAGATAAAGATCTCCACAATGAAATGGCTATCGGTGGATTTACTGGTCTGTTTATGACTGGAGTATATGGTTCCAGAGATGTATATCAAGGAACTAGGTAGACATTAACTGATATGAAACTTAGAGGTCTTACTGCAGATCATTATGCTGATGCTGAGAAAGATGCTAAAGTAGAACAATTCATATCAGCAGCAAACGAAAGTAAAGGTGGTAACTTTGGAAGAATACGTCAATCTTTACAATCCCTTAAAGATTATAAGCCAAGTGGTGTTACTGACGAAATGATTGATGAAGATATCAATCTAGCTAATGTAGTATCACAATATACTTCTAATAGAACTCTTAATAATATAGCTGGTGAACTGGGTGCTAATTATGGTGATACTCAGTACAAATAGATTATCAAAAATGCTATCAATCTAAGAGATAGACTTAGAGATCAAACTGAAGCTTCAAAGACTTCTACTAAGAACTTGGAAGATCTTATAGGTAGAATTAGATAGGATGAAACTATTGATCCTAATTTAGATTTTGATGCTAATCTGGCTATAGTAAATTATAATGTTCTTCGTAATCTCGATCAAGAACTAAGTAACAGAAAATAGGATTTGCAACAGTTAAAGAAAGATCTTGAACTGGATGTGAATGTAGATGGTATATCCGGTATACAGAAATACATCAAGGAATAGTTATAGACTGCTAAAGATTTTGTTACTACTACTGAACAAGATATCAAATTACCGTATCAAGATGAGCTAGAACAAGCATTAGCTGCTAAATATGTTAATGATGGAGCTAGAGCTGATCTAATGCTTCACAATGCAGCATATGTAACTGGTAGATACACAGGTGATACTCGTATGTATAAACCTACTTGGAACAATCTTACAGATGAACAAAGACAGGCTATCATTACAGAGTATGCAAACGAAGATGATGCAGCAGGAAGACCTGCTAGAAGTGAAGCAAAGATACGTGAAGAGTATGACTCCAGAGTAAATAGAGAATGGGAAGCAGAGGATGCTCTAGCTGATGCAGAAACTACAGCTAAGCGTAGAGCTATATCTGTTATACAAAGAGATCTATTACGTAGAAATTAGAAAGAGAAAGAAGCAGTACAAGAGAAACTAGAGGAACAAGGTACTCCAGCTGAAGATCCAGTTGTACAAGATCCTATAGAAGAAACTACTGATATATCTGCTCAGGCAGACGAAGTGCAAGCAGCAGTAGAGGAAACTATACCAGAACCAACTGAGACTATGCCTGAGATTCCGTAGGATGAAATGACTGAAGCTCCTCGTGTTGCTGTGGATGAAGTAACTGATGTAACAGAAGTTGAAAGATTGCTCAATACTCTAGAACAAGAGTTTAGTGAAGATATACAAACTCCAAGTGAAAGAGTAGTAATTGAAGACGAAATACCTGAAGTAAACGACGAGTATACGGATAAAACTGAAGATATCAGAGTACAAGAAGAAGCTATCAATAATGCTGATTATAATAATACTGATGATCAAGTATTAATAGAAATAGAGAATAATCGTGCAGAACAGGTAACCGATCCTCAAACAGAAATAAATGAGGTAGAAGAAGTTCCTACTACTAATGCTGATGATATAGCTACTGAAGAAACTCAAGATGATTCTGAAAACGGAGGTGCTCCAGAACCAACTCCTATAAAAGAAGAGAAACCTGTTAACAAACCTCAAGTACCAGAACCAGAGCCATCTCCTACTCTTACTCCTAAAGTGGTAGAAGAAGATGTACCTAACTTCTTAGATGGTACAGCCGATGAAGTATTCATTGATCCTACTACTGATGAAGTAATGTGGGATCCTACTGGTACGGCTGAGATGAGTAATGCTATTACTGTTGGGGATGAAACTTTATTGTTTCAATAGGATTTTGATCTGTACGACAATGATCCGTCTATTGGTCCATCTGCATTTTCTAACTAGACCGCAGACATAGATTCTCGCAATTCTATAGTAACTAAGAGTAAGTAGAAGAAGGCTTATATTTCTAATACGTTCTTCTATCTTCCTACTACTGATGAAGTAATGCCTATTACTATAGGAGGAAAACCTGTAGAGTTTACTTCTGTAAACAACGAGAGCGTAACACGTAGACCAGGATCAGAGTTAGCCGAGATGCTATCTACTCCAGGATGGTTAAGCACAGTAGATGATGCGTATTATATAGTTACTCAATCTACACACGATATGCGTGGTGGTACTTCTGCTATAGACAATCTGGCTGTTCATCTTATAATAGAAAAAGACGGAAAGGTTTACAATACTTCACTGAGAGCTATTTCAGATCAGTTAAGAAAAGATCTATTAGCACTTGGAATGAATTAGGAAGAAGTAGATAACTAGATTAATAATCTAAGATCTCTCAGACAGAGAATTATTAAGTCATATGCTCCTAATTACTTTGCTGATGGTAAATTGCCTATTAAAGTAAATAAACATGTGAAACCAACTAATATGCGTATTAGTAATGGTACACTTAATAACTAGACTGACAGCAATGGATTACCTATTTATCGTAAGATTAATGAAGTAAAAGACTTTAATATTCCTAGTGATTCTTATGCATTGTCTAGAGATATTATAAGTGGAGATGTTGAATTAGCATATGGAACTGGTCCATTTGGTATTGATCCATATGTTATAGAGAGACTAGATCAATCTGGTCCTACAGAAGTACAAGGTAGAGGATATTCTGGTAAGATATATTATATACCCAAGAAGGAAAATACTCCTTCACAATCTGTTACTCTTCCTATAATGTTGGCTGAGGAACTTCATAGAATACCCGGGGTCAATAGTCCACAAGATTTACAATTATCAAGAAATGTAGATGGTACTAGAAATGTAGATGAGAATGGTAAACCTATCCCTATGTCTACTGCCGAACTTATCTATGAATTACTTGTAAATAATATATTCGGTAATGGTAGTGAGTTCTTATTAGGTTTGTTGGCTAATCACGGAAGTAAAACAGTAATGTTAGGTCTTAGTGATGAACAAAAACATAATTTCAATTTCTTACTCAGAAAACAGTTACATGTATATACTAATGGAGTAGGAGAAAGAGTTCTAATTACAGGTAGTCTTAGAGACTATAGTAGACCACAACTGGGATATACTACTAGATTTACTAAATTAGATAAGATAACAGAGGCACAGAAACGTAGAATAGTATTTGATATATCTTAGAATATTCACTGGAATACTGACAAAGACGTATTGATGTCTGCTCCTGATGCTAATTTCATATAGAGTATTATTAATACTGTTAGGGAACATCCAGAGATAGTAAAAGACGGAGCCATTACTTTGTTTAATAATCAAGATTTAAGATTCCGATTAGAAGATCTTGGTTATAGAATGGATGAAAATAATAATCCTGTTAAAATATAGTAGGAAGGTTTAGATGCTCCTATAATGGCAGCTTGGTTTATTAATAATGGTAAGCTAAAAACTGATTTAGGAGAACATGCATTCTATGCTCCTTTTGTATATACTGATGATGTCAGAATAGACAAAGCAGTACAGAAACCTGTAGAACAGCCTAGAGCTGCTGTGACTACTACTGGAGAAACTATATCTAAACAAGAACCAGCTCCTACTAAACCTAAGTAGGGCAATCGTAAGACTCCTACTATTGCTGAACCAGCTACTCCCTAGAACTTAGAGAAGTATGGGTTAACTATACCGTAGGATTAGAAGTTACTTCCTGGATATGGTTGGGGTATTATTGATGGTAAAACTGGAAATAAGATAGTAACACAGGCTCCAAAGAAATTTATAGCTGGAGTATATTCTGATGTAAGAGGTGAAGGTACAATCAATCCTGAGAGAGCAAAACAATGGCTTGTAGATACTCTTGGTATTGATCCTACCAATGTTATTGTTACTAATGCTGCATTACGTACAGCCAGTGATAATAAGGTTTATGGTGTTATGAGAGTTGCTATTAATAGAATAGCAAATGAATTAATGCCTTAGATTGTATTATCTAAAGATTCTGGAGAGGGTGTACAATATCATGAAGCATTTCACTATGTGAGCTTACTTCTGTTGAATGATTATCAACGTAATCAGGTTTATCAAGAGTATGTTAATACTCATAGTGGTACTGAGAACATGACTAGGCAGGAAGTAGAAGAAGCTCTAGCAGAAGAATTCAAAAGCTATATGCTTAATGAAGAGAATCCTACTCTGAAATATAAACTCGTTAAATTTTTTAAAAATGTAAGAGATTATATTAGAGCTTTCTTAGGTAAACCTACATTGTAGAATAGACTGTTTAGAGCTATCTAGAGTGGTCAATTTGCTAAATATCAAATACCTCAAGGAGCTAAAGAAGAGTTCTATAATAAATACGATGAAGGTGTATTCTATTATATTCCTGGTCTTTCTAAGGAACAGATGTAGAATATGCCTAATATACTTGATGCAGATACTTACTATAAGATGGTTAGTTCTTTAGTATCTACTTCATTGAGTATGTACAATATTAGAAGTATCGAAGATGTTAGAAAACTGAATATTGATGGAATGTTTGATACTATTCAAACACAATTAGATAGTGGTTGGATTACTGAGGAAAATGCTCCATTAGTAGAAGATGTAGTAACTAATAAGGACATCTTTAAGAAAAATATATTAGCTCGTTTAGAACAACTAGGTATTAGAGAAGTAGAGAAAGTAGAAACAGAAGAGGATACTCGTCTTGAAACTGAAACTGGTGACAAGCCTGATAATACTTGGGATAAGAATCAAGGAGAAGCTAGTAAGAAAGATAATATCGCATTCCGTGCTAAGTTGTTCTTCTACTCTGTACCTAAGTATGAATATACTTTTGTAAAGAATGAGGACACGGGAGTAGTAGAGAAACAAATATCTCCAGTGTTGGATGATGTATTTGGTTTACCTGTTACTGAACCTTTCAATGAAGTATGGAATAAGATTATGGAAAATATGTGGAACATTGATAAATATGAAGATATTGTCAATACTGCTGCACGTTTAGCCGAAACTGATCCATTCTTCTACGCTCTACATGAGATACTTACATCAGAAGAGACTCCTATAGATGAGAATACTAAGACTCAACTTGAAGTTACTATTAAGAGTGCTAAGATTTAGATGAATACCATCAATGTAAAATCTGATACTCCTAATATTACTTACGATATGTCTGATGAACAAAGAGATTATGAAACTGCCGCTGCTCTTAAAAGATCTATTTGGGAAGTAATGGATAGTGATAATCTTAGAAAGATCAGAAGATTACCATCAAGATGGTCTAAAGCATTCTTTGCTTCAAATAATGTACTTACTGATGATGATGGTAAAAGGTATATTAATCCTAAATCAGTATCATATATAAGAGCTAGACGTGCAAACATAGATAAGACTGTAGCTAAAGTAAGAAAAGATAGAAGGAATCTACAAGATGGGGAATTGTTATTGCAACAAATGAAGAATGACTTCATTGAAATATGTAATGCTATTCAAATACCGTTTGATGAATTATCTTTAAATTACTTACTTGGACAAATTGCAGATACTAATCTTACTACTATACCGTAGCTTAATAAGTTTATTGCGTTTTGGGATTCTAATTACCAGTTGGAGAATCAAGTAGGAGGAAAAGCTACTAAACAATTACAATCTTTCAACAAAGGTATTCTTGGAGATATTATGTTGTTAGGTAGTACTAAGGCTAGCTCTATTAAAAAGAGAGCTGGACAAGGTTCTGCTAGAACTATTGATAGAATATTTAACTATAGTTCTCCTACAGCATAGATCAATCTAATGGCCGTTGCTTATGGTAAGGTACACCCTTCTCCACAAGAATTTAGTGTTACTGGAGCAGATGGAGCATTGGTATATCCTATCAGTGAAAACAACTATATGACTGATTAGATTCGTAATCTTAACTAGAATACTCATGGTAAGAGAGAACAAATATTAAGTACTCCTTATAGTAAGAGAAGTCTTATAGCTAATGCTAATGGGGTCAATTTTAAATTACATAACTTCTTAGCTTTAAACATAGGAGATACTAGTAGAGACTACTTTGGTATAACTCCTGTAGAAGACTATGTTGCTAAGCTTACCTTAACATTTAATAATCAAATGGTATTACCTACTATGTCTGATAAGAAGACATGGTATAGTATATCAGGATTATAGTTAGTTAGAGATTTCATTACATCTAGAGAATTGAATGAAGGAGATCTGAACTATTATGAAATGTTAGGTCAGGAAGTGCCAGAAGATTTCTAGATGTTTATCAATGCCGATAGAAAGTTTAGTGAAAGTACTTTAAATATATTTGCTAACTATTGGTTAGATGAATTTGATGCTGTATTTGATTATTATGCTCATAAAGATTATGTAGCTAGTAATCCTACCTTGAGAGTGGATAACTATCATGGTAAGATTAAGAATGGTAAAATGGATGCATCCGGAAACGGTGGTAGATTCAGATACTTTAGTAGTTTAAGAGTTGGAGATAATGTTATTAATGTCAATGAAGATCTTGCTAATATTGAAGCAAACGGTTCAACTGAAGAAGTAATGAAATATCTGAAGGATTTAAAAGTTCTTATGTTTGAAAAAGAAAATGTAAATACTTTGGATGAATACAACCGTTCTGCACCTATATTTAGTGCTCTTAATAATCTACTTGTAGGAGCTACAAATAGAGAATTAGCTAAGCTATTAGATAGAGGTATAGTTGGAATACGTAATGGACATTACTATAATAAACTTGTTCCGTATAATATAATGTCTTACTATCGTAAAGGTATTAATAAACAGATGTATCCTTCTAATCTTAGTTACTTATTTGAAGAAGATGTTTTGTTCTCAGCAATCGGTTCTCATGTTGCAAATAGTGCATTGTCTATTATAGAGGTAGAGAAATGTTTTACTGGAGATCCTGCATATTATAAGTGGAAGAAGTTTAAGAAAGATATTACAGATGATGGTGGTAATGTTATAGCTTCTTATGATGTTATATCGGGTAGAGACGTAGACAAGATTAAACGTTTGTCAGCCGTACTATCTACTGGTACTAATCTAAGAACAATATGGGAAAATCCGGAAGAGAATAATACAAACATTAGTGTTCTTCATCTTAAAGATAATGAGATAGGATCTGAATATCATTCACAGTTGTTGAATATATTTAGAAATTCTATTCTTAGAGACTTGCTTAGTCAACAACATCCAGAATATAATGATAATTAGCTTATTGAGGCTTTGAGTACTAAAGAGAAAGAGGAAGAGTTCTATAATTCACTTGACGATGAACAGAAGAAATTTGTAGATTCTTACTCAAAGAATAGCGCTAATCCTTATGCAGATGGTTAGATTAACCAATCTGACGCAGCTGTTTATATTCGTCCAGCATTGTATCGTAAGATAATGAAAGCGTTAGGTCAATGGTCTGATGCTATCGAGGAAGCTTATAATATAATGGAAGGCGATGATGAAAGCTGGATGAATGATCCTGTTAAGTATGCTAAAACTAGTGCTGCTCTTATTAATCCATTGAAAATGGTTTACTTTGGAGACCATAAAGATGATAAGCTTAATCTTAATATTCCAGTATTCGATAAGATGGCTATCTTCCCTATGTTCAAAGTACTTGCTAAGGCAGATAACAGACTATTATACGACCGCATGAATAATGAAGAGTTAGGTGTTATTGATATGCTTACTTTTGAATCAGCGGTTAAAGTAGGGGGTAGACAGAAGTATTAGACCTATAAAGATACTAGTAATAATACATTCAATACAGAAGACTTAATGAAGCCCTCTTATAATGTATTCCAGCAAGAAGGTAATCTTCCAGTATTCACATAGGATATAAGTAATCTTCGTTTACAGCTGAATACTGATCCTCACGAACACACAGATCGTTCCTTTGGTACACAAGCAGTTAAGATATGTCTTGGCAATCTAGTAGATGATCGTATATATGGAGAGAATAAAGGTAAGTCTATAACTGGTTCTGAACTTAAGAACCAAGTAATGGATGCCATCAATGCTCTATCTGTTAAGGGATCTAGCGAAGTAATTAAAAGATTCTATCGCAATGGCTCTATTGATAACAGACAATTATCTGAATATCTTATTAGCCAAGCTGTATCTTCTGGAATGTCTAATGAAGTTATAGAAGGATTTAAACTAGATGCTAGCGGGGAATTTAAAGTTCCTTTGGCTGCTACAAGTTCTCGTAGATGGGTTGAAAGTAGATTAATATCTTATGTAAACAAACATGCTGTAGATCTTAATACTCCTGGTGGTTCAGCTGTACAGATGTCTTCTTTTGGTTTCAAAGCTACAGGTGCTAGAAAACAATCAGCATTAGGTTTTGCTATCAATGACGGTAAGAAACTGCGTTTCTTGAATGAAGATGGTAGTATGGACGTAGTTCTAAGTACTAACTTCTTTAGACATATAGTACCGAAAGAGTTTCAAGGTAGCTATGGTCAAATGAGAAAATGGTTATTGGAGAAAGGTATTATCGGTACTTCGTCTACACCTGTAGGAGTTGGTTACCGTATTCCTACATAGGGTTTGTCTTCTACATTTAGTTTTAAAGTAGTAGACGTACTTCCTGATAGAATTGGTGATACTGTAATTGTACCAGATGAGTTTACTGCAATGACTGGTTCTGACTTTGACGTTGATAAACTGTATTTGGCTACTCTTAACTATGACGAGAATGGTAAGATAATACAGTATGAAGTTGATGAGAACGGTGTAGAATTACCAGCATCTAAACAGAATCAAAAAGCTCTTACTAATAGAATTATTCAGAATTATTAGATAGCAATATCTGATAATAAGAATATGGCAGAAACTAGAGCTTCTATTGATACTCTTACTAAATTATTACAGAATGATATTCTTCCTTTAATTCAACCTTCTGTTAAGAAAGAAGCATTACCGATGTATGAATTGCTTCCATCTTTCCAGTTAGCACGTAAAGAAGAATATACTGGTGGTAAAGCTGGTATCGCTCCATTCGCTTTGAATTCTACTAATCACTGTTTAACTCAACTAGTACATCTTAATATGGCCTACTCTAATGGTAATCCTTATGGACTCGGCTAGTTAGATGAAATTAGAGGTAAAGACGGATTTAGAATACTTGACTGGTTATCTGCCATGATCAATGCTCATGTAGACGTTGCTAAAGATCCTTACATTATGACACTAAATGTTAACCAGATTACTTATAACATGACTAACTTATTGTTACGTGGTGGTATGGGTAAAAGCGCATTCTACTTCTTAGCACAACCTGTACTTAAGAAGTTCGCTAATGCCATGATTGCTAACAAAGGTGTTTATGGTGTAGATACTGTTACTGAAAATCAAATAGTAGCTTCCCTATATAAAGAATATGGTACCAAACTTAGAAATGCTATTTCTAATCTATCTACTAATAAGTCTCAATGGGAAGAAATCTATAATGGTTTTGCTGATGAAGTAGGACTTGATAAAATTACAACTAATAGCAACGAAAGAGCTATTGACAGAAGTATGACCTTCGACGATAGTAGACTTATACATTCTTTATAGAGTAAAAATGAAGGTAGTGTTGCTTCTATGTATCAATAGTTATTGGTTCTTAAGGCTTATAAAGAACTATCTAACGATGCTCAAACTCTTAGTGAATTAGTACATCGTTCATAGATTGATACTAAGAAATTCGGTAATACTTTAGCTCAATAGATGAACTTTAGAAACTCTTACGAGACATTCATCACTGATAAAGGTGAGATGTTTACTATTAGAGGAGTAGATTTCGATTAGAATAATCCTCAAGCTGCTTTACGTACATACTTTGGTTAGACATTCTTAAGTACTAAATTACATCATGGTACGTCTCTTCCAAGAAAAATACTAAAGACTCAGGTGTTCCCAGCTACTCAAGTATATCAGAATATATTTACATCTGCTATGGGTATATTTGGAGAAGCTAAAACAGTTACTTATTCTAATGGTACAGAAGCTATAGCTTATAAGCATGTAGGAGATAAGAAATTCGTTAATCAGTTTGCTCAGTATATAGATTCTATAATAAGAGCTAGATTAACTAGATCTCTTCCTGCACTTAGTGCTACAGATTCAGAATTGGTAGAGATGTTATATGGAAGTAATAGTATGTGCAAGAGGTTAACTGGTATCAAACAGTACATACTTGAAAACAAGAATAACTTCCCATCGTTGATTAACCAAGATGATACTATTAAAAATGAATTACTTAACTACTTACAAGAGTATCCTGGTGATGGTAATGTACAAATCGTAGATAGAATTGTATTGTCTGATTCTTCATTGAATAATGACTTTGATACAGAGAATCAATTAGTATCTGCATTTGCAGAACTGTTAGAGTCAGAAGATGAAGCTATAAGAGACTTTGCTAATGATTTAGCTAAGTATGCTTATCTTACTTCTTATGATGAAACTGGTCCGAATTCATTCTTCAATCTTGTACCTATCGACTGGAAGATATAGAACGGTTATACTTCTGTTATAAAAGAAGGTCTTACTCAATTTAGAACTTCTTCTAACAAAGTAGCCTACGATCTAATTGCACAAGAAAATGATAACGCAGAAGCCCTATACTTCCCTTCCATAAACATAGCAATTGCTAGAAATATGTGGTGGGATGATTAGGTAGTTACTCCATATTCTTTACAATTAGAGAAAGGAGATAAGATATTATCTCGTTCTAACTATACTGTTAATGGTAAATTAACTCTTAAAACAGACTTATTTGGTTCTAGTCTTACTAGAGGCAAAGAGTTTATTAAAGTAGTTAATGGTTCAGGAAATGCTAAGACTACAGAACTCTATAGATTAGTAGGTACTACCCAATATATTAATGAAGAGGGAGAACCAATTGCTAGAGGTACTAAATATATCTATCAAAGAATACCTAAACTTGGTATTAATGATAATGGATTCAAAATAATGGAATTCCAAAAAGATAGTTTAGAACCATCTGCATTCCCAGAGAATTCCTTTAATGAGAAATCATTACTTACAGAAGGTTAGATAGAAGCTCAAGCTTTAACTACTCTCCGTAAGCCAAAGGATGCAAATGTTACTATTAAATTTATGCCTACTAATGTAAACTCTATTAAAGTAAGGTTACAATAGGATGCTAAAGAGATAGCTGGAATAGAAGATGGTAATCCAGTAATTAGTAATGTTGTAGATGTTACTGACGCCAGTGAAGTAGTACAATCTAATGAAGAATTCATTACAGACGAAATGATGCAAGAAGCTAATGAGTTTGTATATGATACATTCCAAGAACAATTTGATCCCATTGATGCTATGATGGATGTAGTACAAGAACTTCAAGAAGTATAGGATGTTGGTAATCTCACAGAAATGTTTGATCAACAAGTTGAAACTGATATATTCAGTGAAATAATGCTAGAAGAAGATGCTCAAGACATGGGTGCATTAGTAGAATTAGGTAAGAAACGTAAAAAAGAATGTGAATAATGCAGTGTTTAAATATAAAAGATAAAAAGGTTAAAGCAGCCCTTGATGAAGTGGCTCAAGTGTTGGGTGAGGACGCTGCTTATTACGTAATATCTGAGAATAATGGTTATGCTATAGACTAGGCTCCTAACGGGGCTTAGTCTAAGCTATTTTCAGATCTTCTAGATTATTACGAAGGTGATAGAACACAAGCTATCATCCATAAAGCTAATACATTTAAAGACGAATTTAGATAGTGGTTTAGAAATTATACTAATCGTTCAGCTAATGAAGTTTTAGATTATCATAGAGAAGCTGTAGATTTTTTATTTGATATAAATCCGAAACTTCAAGAAGTCGGTACTAAAGAAGAATACTCTTCATATATTAGTGAAATATTTCCAGAATCCAAAGTAACCGATATATATTGGCATGGTACGAATTCTGATTTTACAGATGGTTTAAATACAGCTAATAGAGAAAAGGGTTCAGGAGCTCCAGAAACTGGTTCAGAGATGTATTTTAACAGACAACCTTGGGCGTCGCTTCAGTATATTTCTGGAGTAAATAGGAGCATCTCAGATAATGAAGGTTTTAATAACTGGGTTAAACTGTGGTGGGAATTAAAAGAAGCTCTCGGTAACGGTAGAATGGAATCTGACGAATGGAAAAATGAAATAATAGGACCAAATACCAGACAACAGTCTCCTAATAAAAAAGGAATATTTAATAGAGACAAAGGCGGAAATAACGGTAAATATTTATCTGAAAGAAAAGCTAGATACGGGTATGAACATAAAACAGATAAGGAATTCTTTGAGGAAGTATTTGATATAAGATACGGTAAGGAAACATTTAATGACTGGATTGCTAGAAAAAGTGAAGAATTCAAATCTATTTGGAATAGCAGGTAGGTGAAAAAAGGAATTGTTCCAGCCGTATTAAACGTTAAGAATCCGATAGTAGAAACTGGACAAAATACATACTATGAAGAACAAAGAGGATTATTTACTAAAGCAAAACAACAAAATAATGATGCTATTCTTTCAAACTCAGCAAATAATGAATTTAGATCAGATGTAGCTATAATATTTCACCCTAAGAATAACGTTCATTTTCTTGGTACTATTAGTGATATAAGACAATTTAAAGATTGGAAAAAGAATAAAGGTAATTCAAGTAATCAGTTATCTAAAGTAATAGATGAAAATGGAGAATATATATTTTCTCAATATTCTCAATAGTAGGGACAGGCTGAGTTTACTCGTACTACTCAAGAAAATGCTAATAATATTGAAGAAAAAGTAAATAACTTTAATAAGTATTAGTTCAATACCCAAGAGGAATTAGATTCTAGACTTAAATCTATTAGAAAAAATCTTGAAAAAGGTTTACAATCTAGATTAAGCGCTTTAGATGAAACAGATAGTTACTAGAGAAATGAAATTAGAGAACATATAAAGTATCAGATTAAGAATCTATAGAATGACATTATCAGTGATATAGATATAATTACTAATTTTACTAAAGAATTAGTAAGTGATGTTAAAACTATAGCTAAAGAAGTAGTAGATGCATATAATGGTAGAGTAAATGCTCTTACTGATGAAAGACTTGTATCTCTTAACAAGAATTATTTTGGTTTTTATTGCAAGTATGCAGATGAGGTTTACAATTCTTTAGTTAATTTATCTGAATATTAGGAAATAATTGGTAAACCAGAATATAATTCTTTGTTAAAATAGCTTGAATTATGTAAACAAATACTTGATGCTTGTTCTGATCACGTAAAAAGAATGTAGGTAGAGAATGCCAGACGTCTTATGTTGGACAATGGAATTAAAGCTAATTCTCCTACTATCTATAATTACTTAGTGGAATAGAGTAAGGAAACAAATAATGATATATCTTTCTTAACAAGATGGTTAGGTGCTGGTGATAAAATCAATGACGATGCAGTAAAATCCTTATATAAGATACTTCAGGATACAGAAAATAAGATCAATAGTAACACATTTAATAAAGCTTAGGACTTACTTAGGCTGTTAAAGGATGCTAATAATAATCAAAAAGCTTTATTTGAAGTGGATGAAAATGGACAAACTACTGGTTACATCGTTAGAGATAGAAACTATGGAAGATTCTAGAATGACTATAATAACTTTTTAAAGTAGTTAAGAACAGATTTAGGATTACATCCTGGTGACCTTACTTCTCCAGAAAATAGAAGCGTTAGAATAGAGTATAATCGTAGAAAGAATGAATGGCTATCTAATCACTGTGAGCGTAAGTATACCAAGGAGTACTATGAAGCATTCTATCAATTGAGTGATGAAGCAGCTAATGCTAGAGAATTGGTTACTACTAAAATCAGAGATATCTCAAGTAAGTACAGAGATATAGATGGAATCGTACACTATGAGAAGTTTACTGATGAAGAATGGAATCAATTACAAGAGCTATTCCTAGAGAAGAAATAGCTATCTAGTAAGTATGACATCTATGGAAATGAAAAACCTCTAGGAAGTGTAGAGAGAGCTATTGCTGATGAATTATCAGAATTAAATGACAAGCTAGCTAAAGGTCTTAAGATGAAGACCAATATGCAAAAGTTTGAAGAAGTACGTAAAGAAAAAGAAGCTACTCTAAGTCCTAAAGAATATCAAAAATGGATAGATAGAAATACTAGAACTGTTTACTCACAAGAGTTCTATGAACTATTATCAAAGATAGATAGAACTGATTATGGTGAGGCATATGAAGAGTTAAACCGTCAAAAAAGGGATATACTTAATACTTTCAGAGATGATAAATCTGGAGAGATAAATGTTAATCTCATGCCTAACTCTACTATCAACCTACTTAATAGAATAGATTTAAAGTTACGTCAGATTAGAAAGTCTAAAAAGAGACCAAAGAAAGAAGGTCTTAAGTTTGATGATATAGCTAAGACTGTTCCAACAGAGTAGTATAGAAGAGACTATAGTGCCGCTGCTATTGCAGATCAAGATAATCCTGGTTCTTTGTAGTTATTTGAATTACAACATACTTATGTAGATGCTCAAGGTAGAACTGTACCTAAATCTTATTATACTAAGATAGTTCCTAAAGATTCTAAGTATATATCAATAGAACCTTCTATGAACTTTACTGAGTTATCAGAAGAATCTCCTTTCTATAATAAGAAATTTGATAGAAAGAATGATGAGTACTATCAACCAAAAGTATCTATATATGATAACAGTAAAGCATTTAAAGCTATTACTAGCGATCCTAAACTAAATGCTCTTAGAGAAGCTTTAATTAATACTATGGCTGAGTCTAATAGTAAGTTAGATAATCTTCATGGTTTAAATAAATACAAGCTCCCATAGATATCTGGATCTATGTATAAATTCTTGAAAGCTCATAACTATAATCCTCTTACTGGTATAGGTAGTTATTTACGTGATGCTATATCTGTTAAAGGGGACGATGTAGGTATTCAGAAATCCGTTAAGACTGCTCCTGATGGTACTTCTTTAGCTATGATTCCTCAATACTTCATTAAAGACTTAGATAACCCAGCTACTATATCAGCTGATATGGTTGGTTCTGTTATCCAGTATTTTAAGATGGCTGAGAACTATAAATAGAAGAGTGCTATTAAAGCTAAAGTAGAGAATATCAAAGCATTCTTAGGATAGAGAGCTTATACTGGTTCTATGAATGGTGTAGTTGCTAGCGTTAAAAGATTCTTTAAATAGAAAATTCAACCTAAAGAAGGTAAAGAGACGAATATATATAAGTTTGCAGAGAAGTTCATTAATATGAATGTTTATGATGTTAAACTTAACTCTATTACTTTTTCAATTAAAGATAGAGAGTATAACATATCTAAACTTCTTAATATGCTTCGTGCATTTGGTACTCTTCGAAATCTAGGTTTGAATTACGCATGTGCCTTTACTGGTTTCTTTACTGCATTACATTCTCATTTAGTTAATGTTATCACAGGAAGGTTTTATGACTTTGAAGATGCTGTTAATGGATTTAAGGACATGATATACGATACCTTTAAATATGGTATCAATGCTGGTAATAGGAATTATAAGAGTCAACAAATGGCATTGATGGATTACTTTGAAGTAGGATCTACTACTGAGAGTTTATATAGACGTACTAATATTAACAGAGCTCTTAATGTATTACAAAATGAGTGGGCATTCCATGCTTACACTGCCTCTGATTACTTTATTAAGGGACAAATTTTAAATTCTGTTATGTACAACTATAGAAATGTAAACGGTTAGTTCATGTCAAAAGAAGACTATTTTACTAAATATGGTAGAACTGAAGAAACTAAAGATAACTGGAAAAGGTTAACTTCATTTAAAGGCTCTATCAAGTTTGTAGGTGGTAGAATAGTAGCTATTAATCCTAAAGATTAGAAAGCTATAGATGCTATTAAGCATACTATTGGTAATACAGCTAAGAATCTAGCTGGATCTGCTGATGGTTAGCTTACTCCATTGTAGAAAGCACAGTTTACTACTAATATATTTGGAGCTATGTGTATGATGCATAGACAATATATTCCTATCATTATGTAGGAAAGATGGACTATGGAGAAACAATGGGACTATACTTCTTAGAGATATGTAGAAGGACTTCTTCGTACTCCTCTCAGAGTATTTGGATAGATCTATAAAGATAGAAAAAATATTAATGTTATGAGTGAATTATTCAATAAATTAGTTCTTAATAAAGGATTTGAAGATGAACTTACTCGTACTAATATGAAAAAGCTTAAAATAGAACTACCTCTTATATTAGGTATGTGGCCATTTATTTCTTATATAGTAGGACAAGCTGCAGATAAAGATAAGAAGAATAAATTACTTAACTTATTTGCATATGTAATGGCTCGTACTTCATTTGAATCTGGAGCTCCATATAACCTAGTAGATATATATGGTACAATTAAAACTCCTACTCCTCTATATAGTCTTATAGATAACTTTGGTTCTATTATTAGTTACCCAGCTGATTTAATCTAGGGAGCTATTAGAGATGATGTTAAACCTAATAAGAAAATTACTAGAGGTGCTTATAAAGGTAATACCAAATTTGAAAAAGCTTTGTGGCAATCTACTCCGTTTAAGAATGTTAAAGAACTTAATGATATACCTAGTAAGCGTAGGTATTATGAAAAATAGATTGCAGGTGATTAAAAAAGTAAAGCCAGGTTGTTCAAGCCTGGCTTTTTTGTTGTTCAATGTTACATATATAAACATTCATAAAATGAATTGTCTAAATATTTTTTCCAAATGATACAAACTTTCATATAGAAATCATTAGTTAGTAACATATTACCAACTGAATTTATTCTATCAAAAAGTAAGATAGCTTCTTCCTCTGTTAAGGTAAAAACATACGCATACCGTTTTGTATCTTTGTAATCAATAATTCTACAATTATAGAAAAATCGATTGTATGTGAGCTCTTGTATTATATACTGATCATATAGATTAGAATATATTATTCCAATACTTTTGCTATTTACAACTGTTATATCTATAAATTTTTCAGTATTAAATACGTCTGGATTTAAATCAAAAATGGCTGCATAATACCGCAGCCATTTGTTATATTTGCTAAAATCCATTATACCATATACATTTCAAAAGGGTGTATCTCTTCTACTTCCATGATAGCTTCTTCATGATCTGTGATCACGCAACTATCTAGCATAATTGATAACAACACTTCTTCTTCTGTCTTTGGATTATAGTTCTTCAATTCCTTCATTAGTATAATACTCTATAGTATGATCCCAATCGTTTGAATTGATATGATATGATATTCTTTGTAAAGCGTCAGATATTACATTTTTACGATTTAGTAATTCATCCTCGTTAAACATGTTAAATACTCTCACTTCATTGTTTCCATTTGTCTGAATAGCGATTATATATGCTTCTAAATCATAATCATCTACATTAAGATTTAGTTCATTAAGCATATACCAAGTAATAGCACAAATATAAAAAGCTATTTGCCTGTAATAATCGAATTCTTCTACAGAATGTTTAAAGTTATAAACATCACTTGTAGTTTTAAGGTCTATCAAAATGATTTTCTTATTAACGTGGTCAAACATTACTCTGTCAAGTAACGACTTACAAGGTATTCCCTTATAATCCCAATTAATATGAAACTCATTATGACATTCATATGTAGTAGGAACATCAAATAGCAACTTATTAGATGCAATATGCTCCTCAAGATTAGTCTTAATCTGTTTTAGCATAGTAAGATCAGAAAAAGAAATTATCTTTTTCTTATCACCTATTTCTAAATACTTTATGTATTTTCCATAGTTTTCTACTATACTTTTTGCCTCAGTCAACTTCTGTTCGTCTGACTTCTTATTATTATAAGCAAAGTTATATGCTGATAATAATATACTCTCCTCTGATTCAAGAGGATTTGTCAGTTTGTAGTTATAATACTTTTCACATAGGTCTTTCTGTTGTTTTACTCTTGGCACTTCGAAATCTAATATCTCGTAGTCTTTCCAAAACTCTTCTGGTTGAAGAATGTATTCATGTATCATAGTACCTTTCTCAAGATACTTTCTACTAATGCCTTCTTCTTTTCCATCAAGCATATCACGTAGATATCTTGGTCCTTTTTTCAAGAACCATCCGATAGCTGAATTAGATATACGAGTATTATCTTCATAGTACGGTATATCAATTTTCATTTTTCTCATTATTCAAAACGTAATTTTTGAATTCTTCAAGCAATTCAATATTTTTTCTAGCATTTATCATTGCTTTCCAATGTACCATAGCTGTAGATATATTACTTTCTTCAAGGTGTTCTTCTATATACTTTTTACGTCTATTTATATCTTCCTCTTGTTCAATAATTAAACTTTCTACAGTACTTTTTACTTTACGAATTAAGAGAAGCTCATCAATTTTCTCCTTCGCTTTCTTCACTATCTTCTGTATCAGATTCATCTTCTATCTCCTCTCCAGTTACTGGTAATTCCACTTCATCTTCCTCAGACGTCATTCCGAGATATTCTTTCTGAAGTGCAAAGAATTCTTTTACTTCATCTATACCTATATTATTTTCTTTTAACGCACTAAATGTCTTAAAAGAATCAATAAGTATAGCTAAATATTCTTTGTTTATTTCAATCTTATCACTAGGTGTCATTACTTCTATTTCTATAGGTTTCCAACCTTTTTTGCGATTATACATATCATTTAGCATAGAACAATTGAATGATTTATTGCCTCTTTTAGAAGGTCCATCATGCCAATGCCCATATAAATGAATAAACTCTTTAGGACTAATATTTTCTAAACTAACTCCTAACATCATATTTTCATATGGATTATCATGAGTAATAAGAACATCTACGTCCTTTGGAATATCATTATACTCTGTATAAGAACTTTCAAAAGCCCATCTACCTTCCTGAAAAGGTATAGGATTTATAAATGGACATCCATAAAACTTAATTCCATTATATGTATACTCTTCATTTATTAGTATTACTAATTTACCATTAGTACGTACTGATAAATCTTGTTTGAGTTCGCTAAGATAACCTTTTTTATAGGCATCTTCTAGAAAGAAATCATGATTACCTGGAGTAATAATAACTTTATCACACGGTTGTCGGTTAACCCAACTAGCAAATCTATTATACCACCATTTACGAGATGCATCTAAAGCTCGTTGGTCATTTAAACCAACTATATCTCCGCAGATACACAATACATCGCATACAGGAGTATCGATAAACTCACCATGTATATCGCTTATTCCACATATTTTCATAATAGAAAATTAAAGGCAGGATTTCTCCTGCCTATTTTTTTAGCAATCGCAAGGCGTGTAATCGTCTTCATCGTCATCTTCATATTCATCAAAATTGATAGTAGTTACTTCACTATCCGATTCTGAATCATCTTCAGAATGTCTTCCGTTCTTATTGACAATGTTCATATCCTTCAAAATATCTTTGTTAGATAATTCAGAGAACATTAATTTTTCATCAATAAATGACAGAATGTTATCAATGGATAACAAATTGAAGTTGCTTACAATAAAATCATAAGTTTCTTCAATATCATTTTCAGCAATACCTTTATCTTTCAGGATTTCCTTCAAGAAACGAGCATTATCATTCGCTTCAAAATGACGGCTATAACGTACACGAGAACAGCGATCTTTCAAATAACTATTTACTCTGTCTTCATTATTACATGTAAACAGAACAAGTTTCTTTGCATTAGTCTGCACACCATCTAACCATCCTAATAAGTCTTCTGTATCCCAATGCTTGTCTACCTCATCAAAGATGACAGCAACTGGATGAGAGAACTTACAGAAAAAGTCATTGATCTTACTTGTAGGGAAATCCTCATTTACTACAATGACAGGAAGACCCGAATTTCGTGCAATTACCTTTGCCATAACAGTTTTGCCAGTGCCCTTGATACCACTGAGCATTACACCAGTAGAAAGTTTACTGGTCTTTTCAAAATAAATATTGACACGATGGATAAATGTCTTATCATCTTCTGTCAAATACACTTTTGGAGGCAAATTTAGTGATCCATCTTCTTCAAAGTACGACATACCTTCGTAACGATTGTACTTCAAGTTATATACTTTTCCATTGATCAAATCATAATCAAGACCAGTGGGTTTAGTCACTATTTTACTACCTAATTTTATAAATTCTGACATAATCTGTTATTTTTTAGTTTTTAATTCGTCGATCATAGCATCGACTTGTTTTTGGTTACGAACTAAGTATAACTTATAGTTCGCTTTACTCTGCATTAGAGTATATTTGAAAATCTTCCAGCGTAATGGGAATGAATCTCCCATGAGTCCTTTACATTCTATTATAAAGTCCTTGCCTACGAAGTCAGGTAAATAAGTCATAGCTCTTACCTTCTCTCCGTTATACTCAAATTTGGGTATTAACTCAAAGTGAGTTGACTCATATTCAGCTGGAATCTTAGCTTCTTTCAGTTTTTTATAAGTATAAGTTTCAAGTTTACTTCGGAACTTTATACCATTGTAGACATTAGGTGTAGCATTTCTTACTCTACTTTTTGTCTATTTCTTTTTATTTTTTGGTTTCATATTTCCAAATATATCCGTTAGGATCTTTGTGTAAATTATTACAATAACCACTTATTGTACTCTTAGATAAATTACTAAACTCTGCAGCTTCTTTTAAACTTATATAGATACATATTAAACGTTTTTCTTTATCAAATTTTAATACCTTCTTATATTTCTTAAGTGGCAATTTGTTGTAGTTCATATTATACTTTCTAGTACACCATTCAAGATTATTAACATTATTGTTATATTTGTTTTCATCTTTATGGTTAACATCTGTATAATTATTTGTATTTTCTAAAAAAGTAATAGCTACTAATCTGTGTACAGTTTTCGTTTCTATTTTACTATTTTTAGATAAATTTACTTGTAAGTATCCTGAGTTTTTAGCAAATTGCTGTAGTATTTTACCTTTTATCTTTCTAGTAGTATAACGATCTCTCTTAACTACTCTATCAATTGATCTTATTCTTCCAAAATTAGAAGCTTCGTAATTTTCATAATTTGGTATAACTTTCCAAATTTCATTCTCTTTTTTCATGCTGTTAAATTATATAAACATATAATATTATAACGCATGTTTATATTGTTTGTTAACAATTTTCTCTATTTCTTTCTTTACAACTTCAAAGTTATTTAACTTTACAGCATCTGATACATCTTTTGCATTTAAATACTTTGGTATAAAACAAGCTTCTAAGCCTGTTTTAAGGCTCACCTTACGACTATATTTAACTCCAGCTACATCTCTATCAAAGAGTATAATAATGCGCTTAAAACGCTTCTTAAGGTCTTCTAGGATGTCATCTGGTATGAATGTACTTTCTGATGATGGAGATATTGCTGGTATTCCCATCTCATATAGACACATCACATCTTTTAAACTCTTAGTAATAAAGAGTATGTCACCTTTCTTAGGTAATTGCTTAAAGCCCTGTATATCATACTCAGTTAGATTGTTTCTCCACTTTGTATATTTATCTCCTAATGGTCTATAGATTTTAAAGTTATTATAAACTTTATAAGCATACATAGGATTATCATTCTTATATATACCTTTCACTATACCATTACATAGATAATACTTAATACTACTTACATCATACTTCTTTAGTGTGGATAGAGAAATATGAAACTGAGACCAATAATTGGTATCGACTGAAGTAAAATTCTGTCTTACTACACCAATTACTGTCTCAGAAGAAGGTATGTATTGCTTTGAGCTATCGAGTTTAGTGTCTGGGGTAATCTTTAATTGATTTACTATGTCACTTAGTATATCATTGTAATTAGTTATACCTTTAAGTAAAGATACAAACTTAACTACATTACCACATTCACCATTACCATGATCCTTGAACAAAAGTTGTCTTGTTCGCTTACTATAGTAGATTCCAAAAGAAGGGTTTTTATCCTTCCGAAAGGGACTATTATAGATAGCTCCAACCTTAAACTGCCCAAGGTAGTGAGCATATATGTCGTATTCGGTTACTTTAGATAATATATAATCCAAAGTAATAGTTGTGGGTAGTTTTACCCTTCTTTTATCATACATACTTTGTACGATTGGTTAGTTGCGGACATAGGATTCGAACCTCGTCTCTAGATTATGAGTCTAGTGAGCTACCATTGCTCCACCTCCGCAGTGTATCCTATAGCACTTACTATAGGATAATATTTGTTAAAATTAGTAAATTCAGTGAACTATCTCCTAGTTATCTTTTTCAGTTTCTGTTTGCAGAAATATCTGGTTGTATAGAAAAGCACTAGTACTATATTTTACTCATATTGGTCCAAATAACTTATGAACCTCAAGCAACATTCAACCCGGCAAAATCTATAGTGCAAATATTAAGAGACAGAAAAATCTTCCTATGCTCCATAACACGGAAGCTATTCTTCCCCTAACTGACAAAATTGATTGATATCTTGTAGGACTCAAACCTACCATTTAAATAATGATTTTACATTTCATCACTATGTGGGATATCACATAGCTGCTGTTCATCGCATATCAATATCATTCAACTTTGAATAACTGTTCAATTTCTTTTATTTTTGCATCTGCTGACTCTTTAGTCAAACATTGTCCGTTATTAATGACTATGTTTTCTTTAGTCTGTTCTAGTTTCATTGGTACTGAATGTCCCATTCCAAAGCCATTCTTATAATGACCTTTCTGATGAGCAAACATAAAATACCTAAAAAACCAGGGACTAATACCATTTAATATTAGACCTTTATTTAACGCATCTTCATGTCGTTTAAGACATACTTCTAGTTGATAGTGTACACCATTTTCTTCTCGAAACCTTCCACTTGGATCATCAGTAGAATCGCAAGCCCATACTGCAACACGATAGCCCATTGCCTCTAGCATGTCTACTATCTGTATAGCTGTATAAGCTTTATTGATCATAGCACTTGCTCCGACACAACAATTCTCTGATATAACTACATATACATTAACTAAACGTCCACTTCCGATTCCGTATGTTTTGACTCGTTTTCGCATTGCTGGAAAGCCTTCAAGAAGTCTATCATAGTTTAAGTCATCTCCATCAAATTCATCATAAACATACTTACGAGAAGAGCCTCCTAGACTAATGTCTATTTCAATCTCTTTGAGATTATCAAGACCCTTCTGATAATTATATTTACTTCTCAAAATTTCTTCAAGTCCTAGACCTCTAAAACGTTCGTCATCTTCTTTTAAATGATATTTACAGTCATTAATATTCCCATCCTCTGTAGAATTAAGAGCATCAGTGTAAAAATCGTGTATGTTGTCATACACATATGTTAAGTCTTTCATGATTAAGCTGCTTGTTGTCTTCTTCTTATCCTTTGTTGCATTTCTAAAACTCGAGTGATAATATCTAAACCTGAGGGTATCCACGAAGGTCTATCTTCAGGTTTACTATGTCTTTCCATTTCTCTCTTCTCTTCCTTTAGCCATTCTTCGAGCTGTTTCTTCTCGTTTTCAGACCAATTAACAATTAGGCGTTCTGCCCAATCTTGGAAGTGATGATACTTAAGATTATGACCCGCTTGGATCATACGAGTAGAAAGCACTTTACGTACACTCGTCTTCGCAACAAATTTACGAAGTAAGTTTACATAAGCAACAACTTCATCATCATACTGACTTTCGTATTTTGCAGAGTACGTAACTTCCACAATACCGCCTACAAAACGGTCTATGGTCGACGCATCTAACTGGTTATTTGCTACATATTGACGATCGCATCCAAAACCAAAAGTATTACTAGTAGCTATAATAATACACTTTGGATGCCGATGAACTAAGCCCGTAGTAGTCTCAATTTCATCATTAGCTAACGCAGCATTTAAGATCTGGGCAACTGCCGGATCTAATGCGGTTATCTCGTCAATCAATATAATAGATGGTTTAGCGTAAAACTCCCCAAAACGAGTAGCTTCACGAGTCGGATACTTATAACCAATAAACTCGGTAGCCGACGTACCAATACCACAAGAAATACAAAGATATGGAAGATCCATATCCTCTGCAACATTTCTTGCCATTGTACTCTTTCCGCAACCTGCGGGGCCTACCATCCATATATTCTTTATGCCGGCCTCTATAGTCCTACGTAACTTTTCATCCGGCTCAAGACTAGTGAAGTTGAATCCCAACTGTTTGCTAGTCTCTAGAAACTTTAGTCTCTCTGCTTCTTTACTTTGTCTATCATAGGTATCAAGTAATTCTCCAATCTCTTTCTCTTTCATCTTAGGAGTGAGACTGTTAATTATCTTAATTCCTATCATAGAGGTTTTATATTCATTACCTAGATAGTCAACAAAAACAAATTTGCCATAGGAATCTTTAAGCATATAAAGATCCTTTCGTTGATTCAATCTTTTCTTCTTCCCGTCTTCTTTGATAGTAGTAGAAATGGCAGCATAAATTACTTGACCCTCCTTGAGTTCGTCTCGCTTTATGTTCTGTCCATCAACCGTATTGATACCATTAAATGTATATCTAGGGTCTACTATATCAATATCTTTGTTGAAAAAATGTTTATTAATAAATTTTGACAATCGCATTTTTAAATTGATTTTAGTAAAACAAAAAGGGTAGCTTTTGCTACCCTCAAATCTTTTTAAAACGTGCAACAGAGATCTTTCCTTTTATCAAAAAGGGTAGCTTTTGCTACATCTCCATTGCACGTATCCGCTACTTAAAGCCTAGCGTAGGCAGCTGTTTATACTAATCTTAAAATGGCAATCCGTTCGGATCTGCATTATCAGAACTAGTACTTGTACTAGTCAGATTAGCAACTGGTGTCTCTGTGTCAGCAACAACAGGTTTTGTGAAATTATCGATTCGCAATTCAGTAATGCTAGAAGTCTGTCCTTCAGGCAATACCATTGGTTCGATAAATGTATATCGTGCATAAGATGGAAGAGTAGTATATCCTTTATCGTTATATACAATCTTCACTCTCAATTTCTTAGATTTATCAGCATTATTCAAATAGTTAACTACTTCTTGAGAAAACTCTTCAAAGCTAGTTCCATTGAATACAAGCTGTTCATCACTATACCAACACAACAGAATTTGCATCATACGGGAGAACTGAGTATCCTCTTTCTTCTGCAATGCGCTATCATCCATACCTTCAAATTTGGTAGGTTTCCACTCTGTTTGGGTAAGTGTTGCACCGTTTTTCTCGAAAACGATTTCAAGAAATTTCAATCCTGTAGGAGATTCAGCTACTCTTGCACTTTTCAAAGTTACATTTTCGTGAATACCTGCGGGAATAAATTTTACATCATTTTTTACTATCTGTTGTGCTCTTTCTTTACTATACATATCTTATAATCTTTTTACTCTGGTAAATAAATCTTATCCCAATGAGTTGTTATCTCATTGTTCTCATTACTCTCTGCTATAACAATCTTTTGTCCTCGTAGATGTGGTGCTCGTGCTTCTCTCACAGAGTTATCTCCTCCTTCGAAAGAGATAATAGTTTCGTTTTTCTTTCGATAAACGTAACCTACAGCATCAGCTTCACCACAGACAATATCTCCTAGTCTTCCGACTAAGTCTATTGCCATCTCTGTTAGTTCTTCACCTTCTTTATTGATCATCTTATCTTTAGTATGACCAATTAAAATGAAGTTCTCACAGAGATCCTTAAACATAAATATAACCTTTTTAACTGCTTCTCGAATATATAAGTAACCAGATCCGTTAGGAAGCTGTCTTACATCTTCACCTTTAAAAGCCTTACCCATTGGAGTTTGGCGATACAAAGTAGCTGCATAAGGTAAACAGATCTCTTCTAAGCGTGTTGCATTATCAATTGCAATATACTTATAAGGTTTCTGTCCTGTTTCATTTATCTTTTTACGTATTTGATTTGCGATTTCTCCTAAATCATTTACGCTACGAGCTTGAATAGAGAGTGCTTCTAAGAATTCGGAACCACCCTCTAAGTCAACAATCAAACAATTGTCTAGTTGTGAAAGTAATGTAGTTTTACCAGATTTTGGTTTGCCAAACAGTATTAGAAATCTGGGATTCTGTACTTTTGGTTTATTTTTAACAGTTGGTAGTACTAACATACAAAAATAGGTTTACTACTTTATATGATATGATAGTATCTGATAAAATTTGAAAGAGTCTGATATTATAAAGTAAAAATTAGAGACTTAAATTGGCATTAAGCTCAGCATTAATCTCAGTACTATTATTTACCATAATAATAATGTTATTAATGACAGTCTTTTCTTCTTTCGGCAAACTACGATAGTAGCCGGCGAAGTTGTTTTTCGGGATAAGCTTATAGCCTACCTGGATGAAATTAGCATACTCACGTACGGGAGTTCCATCTTCAAGACGGAAATCATACAGAGGTGCATAATCACGCTGTGTCTTAGCATAATCGTCAAGACGTTTCATAGCTAGCTCAAACTGAGTTGCCATGTTATAATTTTCTTCCCGTTCAAACGGGCAATAGCGACATTTTGCATATTTTGCTACGTCGCAACGAGAAAAGTAATCACGACCGAAACGAATTTTATTGTTCGGTCCAATATACTGATAACTAAACGGACTTTCTTCGGTGTCAATACCGTCGATTGTGAGTTCTGGATAAGCCATGACTAGACGTTTCAAAAGATAATTCTTATACTCGCCTTTGGCGTCACACTTAATATTCGGGGTTGTTATCGTAAATGCTTTCATATTCAGCCTATTTTTTTATTGTTGTTAAATACTACTTTTTGCTGCTCAGTAGTATCCCTGTTAACTTCTTTCAGTTTCCCATACTTAAGTTCGTTATCAAACTCTAATATACAAGGTTCTCCTCCATCTCTTACTTTTAAGAAATGTAGATATACCTTATTTTTTACAGGTAAGCGATTGATGCCGTAACTCGTAATATTGAGTAATTCTGGTCGTGATAGTGCTACCACGAAGTCGCTAGCTTGGAAAATTGCATCTGAAGCAGCTAAATCACTACGCAACGGAAAGTGCATAGATGGATTGTTTATTCGATCAGGTAATTCAATATTTCGATTCATCTGTGAAATCTGTATAATACTCGTATTAGAAAGTTTCTTTTTACGAATAAACATCTTCTGTAAATCTACTATTGTTCCACGTTCCGTATCTCCTTCAACCAATAATGCATGATCTAGGATTACAATTAGCCATTTACCTGCGGCTACTGTTTCGTGGAAATAATCTATAGTTTTTTCGATATTTGCGACATTGCTTGGAGTATCTACATAGTACACTTTGTACTGTTTCAATTTTTCAGCTTCTCTTTCAACTTCTTGATAAGTGAGCTCATCCATACTGTCTTCTGCACTGTATATTTCTGCCGTAGTGCGATTCAATCGATTACTTAGCTTTCTACCAATTTGGCGATAACTAAGCATCTCAAACGAAAAATTTAAGATTACAATTTCTTGATCTTTATTCAAATCAATTAAATCAGTTTCTAACGTATTTGTAAATGCTGATTTACCCGAACCTGAAGTACCTGCAATAGTTAGAATCATATTTGGTTCTAATCCACCACAGCACACTTTATTAAACTTAGACCATCCTGTTTTAAGAGGTACTATAGTTTTATCCTTTCTAGCTTTTATATAGGCTAAAGACTCATCTGTTACTTGCGAGATAGTCCTAAAAGGTAAGGTATTAAATGACTTCTGATCCATACGGCAAGTCCTCATTTATTGGGTTATCATTCATTTGCTCTTCGTAACACTCCCACTCATGTTGAGTGAGCCATTTCCACATAGTCTTCATATAACCCATTTTGCCCGTTCGCATCTTATCATCGATTTCATATCTTAAACAAGCCATGATATGATCATGCATTGCTTTAGATTTACCGATAATACGGTTATATTCTTTTCTACATTTGTTTACATTTGCCCTCAGATAGCCTTTAGTGCCATCGGGTCTTGTAACATAAACTGGAAATACTTCATAGAACTGATCAAACATACTCTCTTGATCTCTTTTAATAGAGAGAAGGAGCTGTTCTGAAGCACTATAAATTTTATTGTCGTCAGAAGTAGTAACTACGACAATGTTACGTTGAATTAAGTCTTGTATTTCTTCTTCATTAACTCGGCTGAGAAGTTCATGAATGTCTTGATTATTTGTTTGATTCTCATTCAATACAAGGCTAATAAATACTAATTGATTAATTGATATATCAAATTTATTTAATAGAGAGGTATCTAATTCTAGTATCATAATACATTAAAGTTTTATGACAAATGCACTAAGAATTTGATACTATTTGTTAGAGTCTGTTAAAACAGTTCTAATTGTCTTGGTTTTAATTCCTCTATTATCTTAAGAGCTTCTCTTAGATAATATCGATAATTAATATTGCGTTGTTCGATAGGTTTATCATCGAATTTATTCAATAAAGTAACACCAGAGGATGCTAACATATTCTGATACGAACGTGCACTAGCTTTAAATTGCTCTACTCCTATATAAGGAACATTACGCTCTACTATTTCACCTTCCTTATAACCAGTAGGCTTCCATTTCCATAGATATCCACCATCAGTAGATGCATAGAAACGATTAGTTCTCTGTTGTTCTTCATTCATATACTCAACATGCCACTGTTTTCCAGTCTTTTCAGACATTAAGAATTTCTTAATATCTTTACAACCTTCAATAGTTTCTTTTACAGGTATTCCGTCTACAAAGTATTTAATTACAGCTTCAGGAATTATCTTTGCAGATAATCCTTTACCTAATAATACTTTAGTAATAAACATGCCTTTTGTTTTGATTAAATCAGGATTCTTGCTTTCGCTATATCCTTCCTTAACTGCTATATAATCATTAATAGCATATTGGTACATAGCTTCAAAACGATCTTCTTCGAGAGTAAGTTTAGTAAGCTGTTCCCAATTTCTACAAATGTTGTTGACTTCTTGATAGCTGTCTCTCTTAAGTAATACAAATAAACCATCTGTATTAGCTTGGACGATTCGGCATCCTATTTGAGTTAATTTCTCAGCTAACATTAGTAATAGCAATTGTCCATTTATACGAATCTGCATTACTGCATATGGACTATAACAAAAGTTATGTTCATTCTGTAGATTACCTGATAAACCATTCAACGCTAACTTTAATGTCTCATTCTTTACCTTATCTCCATTATGTTTCGCTTCTATTCTCTCATCTTTGATTTGAGAATATACTTCAAGGAATTCTGGACCTAAATGTTTAGGGTAGAATCCATATTCGATTAACATACTGGGGTATAGTGATGCGACATCGATGTCTATAAGCATTTCATTTTCCTTAGGAATAATAATTTCAGGATCATTCTTAGAATGTATCCCTCCTACTCCTACGGTATAGCGTAATCCTTCGAAAACAAAGTTGTTTTCATATCCTTTTCTACCTGGAGAAACTACCTGACTTTTCATGTCATCTAGTACTCTTTGTAGTATTGGACTATCAAATCTGATAAACGGTAATATTACATCCCTTAATGGTATATAATCCATTGGAGATCTTAGCTTTTCTATATCCCACCAAGACAAACCTGTCTTTTCGAGATACTTCTTAGTTAAAATCTTCATTCCAATGTTAACACCATCCTTACTAAGGACTCGTACTCCGTATTCATTTTCAATAGCGATACGCAAATCAATATCTTTCTTGCATCTATTAAGCAATTCAGTAGTAGACTCAATATCATTAATATTGTACTCTATCATACTGTCGAAATCCTCTAATGGAAGAGGCTTTGACCAATCACATACAAACTCCTGTACATTAGGATATTGCATTGTTACTTGGATCTCCTTCAAACCTACTCTAAGTTTATTTGAATATAACATAGTAAGCAAATCAAAAGTATCAAACCATATCTGATACTTCCAATGTTTCCATGCGTCTATGTCATCATCCTTAGATGTAGTTATAGTCTTACTTAAATTAAATAGAGAGCTACATATAGTAGCCACATTGTAACTCATCAATCTATCTTCATACTCAATTATATAGTTTATAATTGGATTGTCATAATGTAGGTTGTTATACCCACAGAAGATAACTCTTGAATCTATTTCTAGATTTGTAGTATAGAAGTCTCCCCACTTAATATAAGTGTCTACTTGCTTGAAGAACTTAACTAATTCTCTTAGTTCATTCTTCCTTTGAGAAATCTCAAACTTATAGATATTGCCTGTCTCTGTATCTTTAACAGAACAGTGAAAGATATTTTGAAATACCTCGATATCGAATACAAATACCGCTTTTCCACGTATTTGCATATATTAAAGTTTAGATTTTTGCTCCTATAGCCAGATTCGAACTGGCGCAAATCACACTATTTCTAGCGGCTCTATCCACTGAGCTATATAGGATCCTTTTTAATTATTGTTTTATTGTCTAATTAAACCTTTACGGTTTGTAATTCTAATAGAAACAAATCTACTTTAGAATCATCAAAGAAGCAATCGTATTTAGTTCCCCTCAAACAATTTGAGGCTTCCGGGAACATAGAGTATGCTGTATTAAATACTGCTTGACCATACCGAATTTCGGTATTCACTCTGATTAACTTATCTGCATCACGTTTGATGTAGATACAGTCTAATTGATCTGGGTTCTGTTTTAACATTACGCTGCTAATTTTTTATTTTTGGCATATATACAATAACGATAATTAGCGGTTTCATGAGCCATATGCTTCAGATACTCAGCACGTTCCCAGATTTCAATAGAGAAGAAGTTATTCATACTCTTTTCTAAGAATGGTAACATTTCCTTTGCATCTTTATACAAGGCATCCAACGATTTAGCACTTGGTGTTGTACTGAACGCATACGGAGTTCCTTCACTATTAGTACGATAAATGATAAGAAGATTATTCTTATTCATATTACGTTCTTGAGTCTTTGCAAACTTACGGGCATGTTTCTCAGCAAGAATATTAGTAATCTTACTTTCGTGAGCGGCAATACGAGCTTGCTGCTTAGCGATATTCTTCGGAGTTCCATAGGAATGAGCAACTAGCTTATTGTGATAGTCACTGAAGTTTGCCTTCTCAAATCGTTCGATCTTTTGTTCTTCGGTCAGACCTTTCTTAACTGTAGGTCCAGTTTCAAACGTCAAATCCTTCAAATTAGGATGACGATATGTTGTTCGTGTACGTTCTACACCGTTCTTGTCGGTATATTTTGTAACGATTTCTAACTTAATACTTTTGTTAGCTTCTTTGCTTGAATTACCAGACTCAGTCCAGTAATTGATATATTTATTATTTTTCTGTTGATCAGTTTTATTCATAATGTAAATATTTTTTAAGTTATTAAAAAGGGGAATTTTCATTCCCCTTTCTTGATATTATAGTTATGTTCTTTACTTTGCCTTTACGCAGCAATTAAAAATAACGGAGCTGAATCATCACTCAGATCTGTATTGTCATTGAAATCTGCAATTGCTTTGCGCAATTCGTTCAAATTCAATGTGCACTCATTCTGTTTTCCACGTAGATAACTACGAGTTAGTTCCTCAGTAATAGTAAGAGCACGTTTGCCCTTCTTTGCTTTTAGAACTGGATTAATAGTGTGTTTCTCAATTAATTCTCCGAGTTTTACGTAATACTCGTTAAGAGAAGACAGTTTGTAAATGTTAATGATGTTAGCATCTTTAGGAAGATCCTTGAACTTCATTCCCATATTCGCACACTGGATACGCAACTTAACAATAAGAAGCTCATCATACATTGCACGAATTGTTACAAGTAATGCCTTCAGATCATAGTTACGTTTGAAACCCTTCTTAATCACATTCTCGGTTTTGATGATTCGCCAGTAACGACTAATTTCATCAGTAAGTTTATCACGTTTAGTAATGAGGATATTCGATTTAATATTTGTTGTAATTGATTTCATATATTGATATTATTTAATTTCTACTTGATTAATTAACTCAGTATATTAGATCGCTTACCTGTAGTGCTCGTGGTTCCATCGAAGGAATAGCCCTTATTATTTCAGGCTTGCCTTATTAACCTTACGGTCATCATCCACGAACGGTTTTTAATGCCAATGTTTGCATCTTCTGTGAGTATACTTATAATTATTCCACATCACTATTTGTTTAATATCTTTACGATGAATAGTAATACGGAACCTTTGTACTGGTAATGTACTATTGGTATACATTTGACGGTACTCAAATGTAATAGTATCTTCGTTCCATTCCTCACTATCTTTTGTAGGATAGAATGTAGTTCCATCATACATTTCTATACGTTCGACGTGAGTATCAATATCTCTCATCCATGTATAAAGACATTTATTATATACTTTATGTGTCATAGTTATAAATATTAATTTAAACCTATAAGCTCGACCCATCGTCTTGAGCTTTAGGTTTTAAAAAATAAAGTACCGTTACACCTGGTACTTGACAGTTTAAAAAGGAAATGTTTGAGTGTCGTCCATCTGACACTCGCTTGTTATTTTTCGATCCGGACTCCAATTGGAATCTGACCTCCTCCGAGATCTACATAGGCTGTACCATAGTAGCTCACATTGGATTGACCACGATCATTTTTACGCTGTTGCCGTGGGTCTTCGTCTATCAGCTTTAGTTTATTAAGCTTGTAATCGCCTTCTGTTACACCTAGAAATGCGTACATAACAAACTTATCAATTACACTTTCATAGTCTTCTTCCTCAATAGCATTACGAATAATCTCTTGAGTGAGACTTCCAGCCAAGCCACTTCCAGGTGGAAGATACTTAGCAAAGGCTTTCGCCATCCGGATACAAACCGTTTCGAAATCTTTTGTCTCTGTATCCCCAAACAAGAAATTCCACCATTTCTTTGGGGTTCGTCCAAAGGTAACACTTCCATCTGTGTTAACTTTAATAGACGCAGGAACTTCGTTGTTAGTCATTACAATTGTACTGACTCGATGATCCTGTAGTAAGAGTTCAAACAGCTTTCGTTTCGGTTCGCTGATTAATACTTTTTTCATAACAGTTGTTACGAGAAATGTTAAGCGTTATAGCCGAGCTCTGAGTAATACTTGTCGCATTCGGCTGTCTGCATTTTGTTGATATCGTCCAACAAACCGCATTGTGCAAGGGCTTCTTCAGCGATCTTCTCAAGTTTCGCCTTTTCCATTGCATTCAGTTTGTTACACTGTTCAGTCAATTTCAGACAATCGCTGAACAAAATCGGTTCACGTCCATCTTTGGAACTTGCTTCCAAAGCTTCGACAACGGTTTCCATCTTTACTTCCTTGAACTTCGCCGGAACAAGCTTGAACTGCAATGATGCATTACCATTCAGCTCAATAAGCGGGGTTACACCGTCCGGTGCTACTACAACGGCAGTACTGAAGATTTCTGTACTTTCGATAAAATACTTCATGATAGGCTTAACGGTCCGGGTCGGATCATTTTCCTTTACCTTGTCATTATAGTTCAAGTCAACAGGTTCAGACTTAATTGTAAAGATTTTCTTACCTGTCAGATTCCAAGTTTCCAACGTTGCGCGATATTTGGACAAATCGATATTCGGTTTATTCATTTTAATTTCTCCTACGTGATTTTAAGATTGATTTCTTAGCGAGAAACAAATCCTGATTAATACTATGTTAATTGTTAAAAAAATATCTGTGCTACCCATTTTCGTCACTATGCTTTAGTCTCTTAAAAGCCGCTTATTATAAGCTATGAATGATAGTGGTTAATTCAATAACATAAGGTAACACATGTTCGAGTTAAAATTTGATAAAATATGAGATTATACGAAAAATTTGTGATAGTATAGTAAAACTCCTTACTAGAACGGGATGATATTTCTTCCCTCAGCATTCCCCTTAGGACTTTACTCATCAGACGGATGAGTCAACTGTTCTTCATTTATTTACTTCTACTTTTCTGATAACGATATGTAATGCAGTTCGAGATTTTACTTAAGGGGACTCGTACTACAACCGTTTCCCTATTTTTTGCCGTACCTTACAACGCAATTTGATGCAAAGATGTAAAGGGCTCCATCATCAATAGTACGATACTATCTACGGGCATATAGGCTTACAACATTCTTTGAATGAGGGTCGTTTCAGTTGAGAAACGTTACCAAACTCCAATAACAAAAGCCGTCTAATTTTCCAAGACGCCCACTTTTGAACAATTCACTTCCAGCATTGCAATAAATCCTGGGTTACTACTTCTTCTCATGGTATTTCCAACCATTCAACCAATATCCTAATGAGAGATATTATAATGGTCTCAGCGATCTCCATACATAATACTTTGCGAGTACTACTTTACGGAATTTCTTGTAGCAAGATACTTCGATAGCGGGGTGGCTTATACTTTGTCAGAGTACTACCATTGAACTTCCCAATTGTTTTTAAAGTTAGACATGTTTACACTCTCCTTATTTGTTATAGCTGTTCGTTTCAGCGTGGTCATTCATCAACGAGACTTACCTTCTTCGTATTCTCCATACGCAAGCCGCTCATCGAGGCAATTCACAGACATAGTCCAATCTGCTTCGTGTCAGACCCTTAGAACCCTTTGTAACGTCCTGCTCTATGCTGGAGTGCATAGCCGTTACCTAATTATTTATAGGGAGCCTTAGTTTAAAGATAACTTTGCTTTACTTTGCTTGAGTTTTAATTGTGGGCTCAAGACCACATTCCTTTGTTTCCTATAGATATACTTATACTAATCATATACCTAACTACAAATAGTCTTTTTGCGGACTTCATGCGCTAGTTAGTTTATATCCTCAGTGCAAAGCACGTTCGGTTTATAGTGACATCACTAACAAGTCACTTCTCTATATTATTAACCTTCTAATCATTATGCTTATTCGTCATAAACACTATAGTAATTGCAACTATACTATGAATTCTTATAAGCTTTAGACACGCAATCTACTTTCCATAGGGATTACTCCCAAACAGCTAACTCTAACGTTTACTGTATTGCGTATAGGTTTGTCACCTAATCCGGTTAACCTGTCATATAACTCTCCTACAACGAGATATTATATGGGCCATAGCCACTCAGCCATGTCTTCCTCAAATTCTGCTCATTAATAATATAGATATACCCCTTCATATACATATGTATTATACTTAATAGTACTCACTTCCAATTTAATAGTTCTCAAATATTTTTAATCTTCCTTACAACAGAAGTAGACTACAGCGTAAATATTTAATCCCTAACGTGATATATGTAGAACACTAGGTTAGTATTCTTTAGCCCAACGGATTGGTTACCGCCCAAGCAAGGGTGGTTTGGAGCCATCCCTAGAATGCTAGTCGATTCTTAGTCAAGATAACAGCGTCTTTTAACAGCACGTGTTCACATTCCCTCGTGATTTAGCTATTGATACAGCCAACGAATGTGTATAGAAGTAAACGATACTCCTTGCCTTGTTTAGATACGATAGCTGCTGCTTCCATATCTGCGTCTTTTAGTCACCAGTTCGGTTCTCACTTATGGGTTACGCACGCTCTCCCATTTTCTTATTGTTTCTTCAGTTACAAAGTAGTTCGTAACACAATAAGTTATCATACTATAGTAATACCAGTTAGTTTTAGCTATCTAATATACATTTCAGTATCATGTACTACTTTCACTCTGCACGGCTTAGTCAGGCTCAAGCGAATGGTTTTAATCCCACTTAGGTGGAATTGGTTTTTGTAATGGACAGAATTTGTCAATTACCTTATTGGATAAAGAGCTAGCTATATAAATAGGCTTCTCTACTTCCTTGAGAATGTACTTAGGAACGATTTTGACATCTTCCTTCGTAGTTATCGTAACTGATGCATTGTCAGCGTTACCACTGATCGATACGGAGTCTTTGCTCAGATTGATATTAAGTTCCAACGGACTACTCTTAGGTACGTCTACCCAGCGAATCATCGGTTGATCACTTGCCATCAAGGCTTGACTCGGAGCTTTAGAATTAAATCCAATGAATGCTCCCAAACTAAGCACAAACAGTGCTAAAAATAAATTCAAACGTTTCATTGAGTGAAACTATTTTGCTGCTGCGTCAGCGTATGCAGATTTGTCAACATAGTTAGACAACCGCACAATCGGTCGAGCATAATACTTAACGATTTCGTTGAGTTTATCTTTCAAGATACTGTCGGAATCGCCATATGCAGCAACGAGTGTTTTACGAATAGCGCCTGTCCCAATTCGAACATCCAAAGATTTCTTCGGATCTTTCACAATAAGATCTTCTTTCTTAGAAAGAATAGCGTCGATAACATCACTAGAGATACCGGTAAGAACGTCACTGTTCAACCAATCAAGTTCTTTTTCAAGAGTTGTCTTTCGGTCATCCGGAGCTTTTTCATTCCAATCAGCTGTTCTCTTTTCGATTCCATAAGCCATTGCAACTTGAGCAATTTCCGCAATCTCTTGATCAGGGAGAGTAGGAAGCCAAGTTTTCAACAGTGCATGTACACCGAGAGGAGAATGTTCGGAATTCAATTTACCGATAGGCATAGTGCGCAAACCACGAATCAAAGTACCTTCTACTCCTTGCTGAAGGATGTTAGCAAATACTACTGATTTCTTCTCTTCTACATTGATAGAGAATGCTTTGCGAGCCCAGTCGATACCGGCTAAGATATTACTACCTATTCCACCACCATTCTGTTTTGCGAAAATAGAACGGAGTGTAGCAAGCTTGGTCTTGTTGTCCATCTTCGGATCTGGTTCAGGAACTTCGATCTTGGCAGCTTCCATATCCTTCTTCGCCTCTTTTTTCATGTCTGCAGGAATAGACTCAGGGAAGTTGATAATCATCTGGTTAGGATCGTCAGGTGCCGGCAAACCTTTCAAAGTAATACCAAGCGTTTCACGGGCAATCTTTTCCATTTGGATAGCCATAGTGTTGTTTACTCTTACTCCAAGGGACTGGAAGTCATCTTCCAACTGAGCATTATACTGCATCAAAGCCATCAGAGCCATGATATCGAATTGCTTCTTCATAGCTTGTGAAAGCTGAGCAGGAGCATTTGGATTAGCAATATACTCGCTGTGAACCATCTTCATCAAATCGATTTTGTGATTTGCGTCAATACGTTCACCATCTGCCATCTTCTGGAGTCCACGTGCAATAGACGGAATAGGAGCTACTTCTTCCTTCTTGGTGTCTTCTTTCTTCACCTCTTCAGGAATAATAACTTCTTCTTCCTTCTTTGCTGTAGGAGCTGGTTTACTACCTGAGGACTTTTTATCCTCTTTCTTATTCTCTTTTGCAGTAAGTACAGCGGGCGCTTCAGTTGCAGCTAGCTTAACTTCGGATTCCGGAGCTGGACCATCTGCAGGAGTCTCTTCTTTCTTTCCCTCTGCCTCTTTCGCAGTGATTTCTGCTGCCTTCTTTGCTTCTGCAGCTTTCTTAGCTGCTAAATCTTTTGCTGCTTTTTCTGCTTTTTTATTCTTTGTTGCCATTTTGATAATGATTTTTTTAAAAGATTAAAAACTTGTGAATACTATAGATAATTAATAACAAAATTCCTGCTTGAACAGGCTTTCAAGAATCATCTATAAACGCACTTTCTCTATTCCCTGTAGGTATTCCTTCTGCCTCAACTACTACACTGTCACTGGCTATTGTATCCTTACTCACACAGTCCAGATTGGCATCTACTCTCTCCAATACAAAAGGAGATGTAGAACTATGTGTGGGATTAGCCACTGTAGTAGTCACTACAGTTTTCTCAGGAGTATTGTCTGCAGAACTAACTGCAGACTTTAATCCTGTACCTACGATAAGACCTACTACTAAAATGGCCATAAATTTAGCAAAGGCCTTGGCATCTCTCATACATCTTGCGATGATGAAGAGTACGATAGTTGCAGCTAGCAACATCAAAAACGTATTTGCCATAAATTGTAAGTATTGGTTAATATTGGTTAAACATTTGTTTCAGACGTTGCCGTGCCTTATTCAAACAGCCTTTAACTGTTGCTTCAGGTATAGCAAGCTCTTCTGAAATTTGCTGGTAAGACTTACCGTCTAATCTAGCATAAATTAAATCCCTATATCTCTTCTTAAGACGGGGTATACACTCCATTACGATGTCAATATTTTGCTGGAATATTAACTTGTCTTCAGGGCTATGATCTAGTGCATCCAACTGTATCGTAGAATCTTCTTCATCAATATAGTTATTTAACTTCTCTTTTTTGTTCCGTCTTATATAATCTATTGCAGTATTAACTGTAATAGTTTTCAACCACATCTCAAATGAAATATGTTGAGTATAAGTATCAAGCTTCGTATATACTTTAGTGAATACCATTGATGTAATGTCATCTGCAACATCTGTATTGGCTACGACTTTTAAAGCGGTATACCATACTGTCTTTTTGTAAGTATTATAAAGTGTAGTAAAAGCTCTTTCGGAACCCTCTTTGGCTTGCTCAATCAGAAGCTTTTCATCTTCTTTCATAGTGCGCCAATTTAGTGGACTACGATTAAACCAATAATCGTAATCCTTTGTCAATAGATAACCTTAAAAAGGTAATATATATTGTAGATACCACTCGTGTAGTATCTTCTTGCGTTCCCAATATAATTCTTGAACCCAATTAGTCCATAATATTTTATCATTATGACTTAAATAAGATAAAGAATTAATCATGTTAACCGCAATTCTTAACCGAACTAATTCGGTCTTAGACTGTGCAAACTCTGCATTAGTAATCATAGGTTCGAATAACTTATCAGTAATCCAATCTACAATTGTTCTAATACTAGGGTGTTTGATCTGCATTTCAATTGAATTTGGCAATCCACGCATTATTGCTCCATCAGAGGTTTCATCTCTTAGGAATGCATACCATGCCTTTCCGAAATTCATTTTGCCTGTACAATATTCTCTTCCATTTAACATGAAAGGGATACACCTATCAGGAGTAGTTAGTACTGGTACAGTTAAAGCATGTCTCTTATAAACCTCATCGAGATTTATAGTTAAATAGAGTGACGGTGACATTAGGCTATTATGATACCACGGGTTTTCATACGAGTTTTGATCTGTTTGAGAATCAGATCAGCCTGACGTTTTCCATAACCTTCTTTGATGATTACAGCTAACATCTTAATATCACATTCATGTGGATGCATCTTACGATACGTATCGTAGATTTCTACCCAATTACTGAATACATTTTCACTGTACTCAATTTGTTTAGAAGTACTTGCTTCTAATCCTTCCTCGTTGTTGATAGCATCTCCAACGGCAGGATAGTCAAACACGTAAGACTTAGGATTACTAAGAATATCTTGGATCTCCAGACTACTGGAGTCAAGCTTAGTAATAGTACCATCTCTTTGCATATCATTCAGTAATACACCGCTGACGATATTCAGCATAGGATATTCTCCTGTTACACGGATAAGAATACTTGTCTTCTTACCATTGGCTATGTACAAGCCAGCTGTTTTCAATTCAATCATTTTTTATACCTCCTTTTTTTGATAAAATTTGTTGGCTACTACATTAGCATCAGCTAAGCTAAGATCATACTTAGTCTTTACTTTAGAAACAAAGTCCATCTTACTTGTGCAAGATTCAACCATTTGTTCTACATCTTCTTTGATTCCTGGTTTATTAAATTTAACCCAGGGAATTACTTCAATTGCACTCATCACACATCTTTTGAGTTTAACATTTAATTTTGATAATTAAGTTTGTAGTAAGAGGGAGACTCGAACACCCTTCCTTCAACCTTATCAGTGTTGACGCTTCTAATCCAAATAAAGCTACTTACTCCTGCTTTTTACGACATTAGCTTAGCCGTTGGACTCTCATATTACGCTGTAATACGAGTATAGTCCGTAATATAACTATAATTGCCAGTTATCAGCTTATTGACCTATTCTATATCCTCTTTTGTCGCTGTCAAAACCATAATGCCCCAAGTGCAGGTTTTTATCTCGTTACACCTGCGGGTCCGGCATCCTGTCTTATATACCACGTGAGCTGGTGGTAAGTATATATAATATACTTGTGGAGCATACGGGAATCGAACCCGTGTCCAAACGACGATTCAATAGACCTAACAGTCAATGTCTTAATTTCTTTAAAAAATCGCTACCTACATATTCGTACTCCTTATTTTGTAGGAGACCCATATCCTTCACTCTCTTGAACATCAAATGATGGTTGAACGTAGTATGTTCCATTGTACCTGGTCTTATAGACTAGTACATTAGGGCTCTGGTCGTTTATAGCGATTGGGATTGACTTTCACCATACTAACTTGTTTAGGGTTAATAAAAATCTCTACCGTATGCCTCTGGCGAGATAGCATCAGTAGTTTTAGTTTGTATCACCTTGGAATAGTCAGTTCCAAATTGACATACATCACAGTGAGTTCCGTCACACTGTGAAGGACAGTCGTTCTTCAAACGATTGTTCTTAGTATCTTCTACAACTTTGTAGCCTAGTAATCTACTCATAACTGAAAGATTTGAATGATTTACGGTCATACGGCTGTAATTTAGACTTACTACGGGATTTAGTTCTCTGTTTCTTAAGGTATTCTTCTCTTAATTGAGAAGATCCATATGATTCTTTAAACGTCTTTCCCATGATATTACCCTCCTATGCTATTGATCATTGCGAGTGCAGTCTGTGCAAGGGTTACGATTCCTTCTGCACTGTTTTTATGCAGGAATTCGAAATCATTCTTGCTTTTCGGCCCCATAGCAATAGTTTCGAGTACTATTTTGTCAATTGTGCCTTTCAGTGACAATTCATGGAATGTAGCACGAAATGCAGGGCAGTCTACCTCATGATCAGGAATAGCATCAATAATACCGATTACAGCTTCTTCAAACCTACTCTGTTTACGAGTTCGTTTAGTAGCTATTGGGCGTACTCCATCAGATAGAGACATTAAGTCGCTAGGAGTAACAAAGATGGCACTAACTTGATCTGGACCTTGAAGCAATTCACCAATTTGTTTAATTACTTCTTCTGCGTTTACATACTCAGGTAAGGCTACAATTAAGATATTTGTTTTCATTTTGATAATGTTATTTAAATAAATCGATTAATATATCAGTATAGTCATTTAATACACAATATACTTCATCTCTAGTATGTATTTCTACATATTCTAGATCTATATTGTTTATTATTGTCTCTATACAGTTCACATTTATACACATCTCGTGATCATGAGGCATATCATCCTTCCATCTACGAACTTTTAGTTGGATAAATTTACTCATGATCTTTATACTTATGTTCATGGAAGTATACACCACAGTGAGTACAGTATAAGCGTTCCTTGAACGTCTTATCCATCTTACCTTTAGGATCAAACGGATAATTCCATTTATGTCCTTTAATCAAGCAATCTATTTCTTTAGATACCTGATTGAACTTGTTTGGACTAGTAACTAAACTGTCGAAAGCAAGCTCTTTACTTCTTCTGCGTAATGCATGCAGTTTGAAGTACATTCTGATTCGTTTAATTAACTTTTTCATTCTACATAATATTAATAATTTAATTGATTTAACTTATTATATGACGACGACCCAATACCAGGATTTTCTAAGTAGGTATTTACTTTTTGCAAACCTCTGTTTGCCCCTTTTGTTGTCATTTGTTAATAAGAGTAAAGATTCAATGTTCCATATTCTTACTTGTTTAATATGACTCTCCAACAGTTTTAACACATAATCAGAAATAGCTGTCAAACTAAATCTTATTGGTGTACCTGATTTTAACGTCTGCACGATCGTAATAAATTATTCTGGTATGCATATTGCCAATAAGTGCATACTCTTACCTGCAATCTTTCAGAACTCTTTATTACTTACGCCCCACAGGTTTGTCATCTTCTGAAGACAGTCCATATTATCTTCACAGACTATATGAACTTAGGCTAGACAAAATTTACTGTTGGTTTGGCAGTACAGTATCATTTTTGGCTTTTATCGGTATAGAATCCGGCTGGTAGACTCGTGTGTGTTCGTAAGCATCACGGATTTGCGCACCAAACTCTACATTATCATAATTCTTCCTGTTAAGCAAATACTCCTTACTGATATCAGTATGCGACATATCTGTTCCGAATCGCATTAATATAGCAATAAGAGGTATATCAGGAATGTCCATGTACACAGAATCAAGATATCGATACTCTCGTTCTTGTTCTCGCATATCGAGAACGTCTTGAATTGTATACTCAGTAACTTCCTCTTTAGTATCAGTTACTACTTGTTCAACCTTTTCCGTACCACGGAAATGATTAATTGCATCGCTAACTACATCTGTAGTTAAAGCGAAGATTGCTCCCACAATGAGGATGCATACTACTGTTAAGATAGTGAAAAACTTCTTGTTACTCATTTTCTTGATAAAAATTTGTTTTAGTTATTAATTGTATATTCTCTTAGTTATTGCCTGATCATATAAATACTGTATATCATCACATGCAATATGCCAAGCCAGATAATATGAAGGATTCCATTGTGACAATGCCTCATATCGTATGTATTTAGGCATACGTTGATTATTGTCCTTTCTACTTACTAATTTATCTAGAGTGTATTCATTATCTTGTAGAGATAATATACAATCTACATAATCAGCAAGCGCATTGTATTGAACTAATACTTGTAATAGCTCAATAGGCATTGCAACTAATAGCGCATGTCTATAGGTTAATTTGTCTGGTTTAATCACTTCTAATAAATGTTTGTTTAGTTTTACCAATAGTATCACCAATAAATGTATTATTGTATACTACTCTTGTCACATATACAGTGTAGTCAATCATATTATACTCACCTCTACTAATGTAAGGGTTCATAAGATACAATTTAGGTACATCGTGCACTTCAGTTTTACCTACAACAATACAATTCTTGTAAGTAGTGATCAGTTCAGTAAAGTTGTATACTTTATGTGGTTCCTCTTTAAATAAAGTGTAACCAAAGTATATACATCCAGCAATAATTATCATTACTAGAAGACTCTTGCTTATTCTATTAAGAATACTCATGATAGAACTCATTAAATAAATCATTCCAATAACTATGACCTTCTGGAGAACGTGCCCAAGAGAAGTAATCTTCTATACCTACTATCTGTTTTTTCAGTGTAGTATGATTGAATTTTCTTGTTATCCATTCCATAGTATCTTGATACCAAATACCCTTTACACAGTTATCAAGAAACTTTGTTAGCACTCCTCTCTCAATTAAGAATAGCAATAATCTTAGATCCATCGTAGCTACTACAATGTGTCTATAACTTACCTTTTTCTTTTTCATTATTAATATTTCTTATTGTGACTAAGTTCAGTACTTAGGTTTTGCCAGTAACAATAGCCTTCATTTGAGCATTCCCAACTGAAATAATTTCCTACACCCCAATCACAAACAGATCTCTTATCTTCTTGGCAGGCTTGTAGTATTGTTACTTTCCCATCGAACATTCTCTTTTCACAATTATCGAGAAAAGCACTTAAAACTTTTTTCTTAATTAAGAATTGTAATAATCTCAAATTCATTGTGACTATTACAAGATGTCTGATACTTAATTCTTTCTTCATAAAATTTGATATTTTAATGATTAATAATTTATTTACTCCCAAATGACCTATATATCATATCAGATAGTATTATTGTTACAGCTATGAATATTAATACTACTCCCATAGCAATAAACCAATCTTCTATTATACCTAAAGTAACTATTTGTGGAAATACTAGCAATAGTATTCCTATCACTAGTACAATAAGACCTTGTTTAAATACACTCATATATTGTTAATATTGGTTACTAAACAAAATACGCCTATCTTCACAGACAAGCGTACTAATATCACACTCTTGTGACACACATGAATTTAAAAAAGTTCCCAACTAAACAGAACTACATATAAACCATAAGGATGGTAGAGGCGGATGGCATCCTCTACATACGGAAACTTTATTCATCTATACATCGCCATGATTGCACATTTGTAACTAACTTTGTATCAGGTTAGTTCCCGTGCCAGGTATTCTATATAGATATATCCTAATTTTTACATCTGCACTAATACTCTTCTCTGTATGTAGGTTAATTAAACCGATTGAAGAGATATAAGCCCCATAGGAATGTCAAGGATTCTCACCTTAAAGATACAGTATTTCTACTGTATTAACTTGTTTTCTCTTAATAAATTTATAAGATCTTCTCTAAATTCAGCTAGATACTTCATATCTGAAGCATGTGAACTACCACTATCTAAAGCTGCATCTATTTGAGTAGCCGCTAAAGATACAATTTCATCTATAATATCTTCTGTCATAATAATTTTAATAAAATGTTGTAGCAGTTTTAACACCTAATTCTGTTAGTTCTCTGCCTATGCTACAAGCTTCTTTGTGACTCATAACAAATGGAAGATCAACGGGAATAGCATCTACTAAATCCTTAGCACCTTTCAAACCTGTACCAAATCTATCTCTGATAAATTTAATGGCCTTTGCTTTTGAATTCCAGTCTGATTCGATGCTTATTAATGAGATTCTATACCCTTTGTTTAGCTTTTTATCCACTGGTTTTTCTTGAATTAATAGACCGAGAAACTTGTCTATTCCTTCGCTACTCAGTATTTGATCTAATGCGTTACTGAGTTTTTCTTTAGTTATACTCTGTTTCTCAATTAGAGTATCTACTACAAACTCTTGAATTGTTGTTAGTCCCATATAAATTGATTTTAAGTTAATACAATATAAAAATAGAGTAAGCATATTATTGCATTAATTATGCTATTGTATACTTTCATATGCTGACGTTGCACCGTCTCTTTCTCTTACTCTATTTAAATAACTCTCTACCTGCACACGCTACCTTTAAACGTATCAGGCTGTGATTCAGTAGAGAGTTAATTTGGAACTTGATTATTGTATTCTTCTTGTCCAGGGAAGATACTCATCCGTCTTAACGTTGAAAGTGTTCGCATCGACAGCGGATTCAGGTGCGACTACACCACATAAAATAACACTTATTGTTCAGTTAGTGTTAGACTGTCAAGTACTATTTTTTTATCTGCCTAAAAATAGTTAAAAACCTGTTCTCCTATACTTGCTTTGGATTAGTTACTAATAAGAGTTGCACCACAGCGAACCTAACTGTGCCTCTACCACGTGGATTACTATACAATCTTTAACTTTATTTGTGCATAATAAAGCGGTATAGCTTCTTGACTCTGCATTTCCATATAACCGGCTTGTCACGGCTTTTTCGTAGCTGCATTAAGAAAAGAGTTATAATAGTATAGTCCTTAGCGTTACCTAAGTCTTTATAAGGGCATACCTAACTTATACTATTATAACTGTAACGTGGCGTGTATGTTTCACAACATAAGAAGTAAGTTGCATTTCACAGAATAGTTACTTTGCGACAAATCTGTTTATCAAAAACTGTATTTTACACCTAAAACTTATAACTACGTAACGCATAGCCTGAATATTACACGTTCTCTATCAGTCCACAGAATTCACTGCTTCACACGGCAGCTGAGTACGCCCTTACGTCTGCCAACTACACTATTATAAGAAACTGGTGCCCTCAATATCTTGGGAAGTTATTGAGTTTTTTATATCTTTTATATTTCATCGTAATGATCTTCCGCAATTACTCCAGCTTCACCAGAGTACAATATATTGTTAGCCTCATGAAAATACTCAATAGTATAATCCTTGCTATATGGTCTTGCATAGTCTACAGCCTCATTTAATGAATTAGCTGCAACTATAATCATTCCTCCACCCATTCCTGGGTATTTACCTGGATACTTTGCAATAAATATTTTCATATGCCTACAAAATGATAACAGATAATGCTGGCTAATAATAGTACTACTGCAAAGGCGATACAGAATTTGAATTCATTATCTGTCGTCATATATTTAATTGTTAATAATTTTGTGTGAAAAAGGACAGGCGCACCTCACCAAGATGCAAGAGTTGTCATGGCTTCACTCTTTTTACCTGTCCAATTGTAAATAACAGCCTATCTAAAGACTATCACTTCTCTTGATATGCAGCAGCCATAATAGCCATTGCAATCAGACTCTCGATTACATAGTACATCAGAAAGATGTCTGTATCAGGAGCCGCACACCATAGAACAAACGTTACTATGATGTAGATAACAAAAACTGCCCATCCAAACATAACTATAATTGATTTAATTTATGATTGAAAAAATAGTAATCCTCAATATCTGCTTGTACAGATAATGGGGATACACCATACCAAGTATAAAAGTTCGATACATATAGCTCAAACTCTTTGAAACGTAATTCTTGGGCTGACTGTGATTCACATTCTACTACTGATTTATACATATTTAATGCTTTCTCTCTAACATGTTTAGGGAGTAAATACATAGGAGATGGAATCATACAATCTACTGTAGTTATCTTTTTGTTGTTTAAACAGTAGGTTGTTTCGATGTAAACACAAAAGTCGTTCATATGTAGTGAATTTAATTTAGGCTATATATTAAAGTTGCTATGTTAATGGTCAATTGTGTTTTGCATAGTGATGTGAGGAGATAGAAACACTACCTCCCTCACTCGCATACTACTGGTTGTCAGCAATAACATAGATACCATTAGCAACACCTGTTTGCCAATTACGTTTTGCGATTTCCACCTCATCACCTTCTACACACTCCTCTTGTTTATTGCAGAACAACGTGAGACTAATCTTGTCGAATAGTTTAGGTTCACTTACAACCTCGGTTGTTGTGTACTTCATTCCTTTCGCAATGATTTTACCGTTGACTGTTAGTTGTTTTTCAGCTACCTTTTCAACTTCTCTCTCTGTTTCAGTTGAATAGAACTCGCCCGTCGCACGATTAAGAATGTAGAACTTTTTGCCGGTGTCCCATTGGAACAGTTTGAGGCGAATTTTCACATCATTTGTAACATTTCCGTCCTCGTCTGTTTCATACATGGCAACAAGTGCATCGCATTGCGCCTGTGTACCAGGGAACAACGTTTTAGTGAAGTTGAATACACGACTTTGCATTGCCATAGGATTGATGAATCCATCCTCATCTACTACACTTGCGTTCTCATCGCCTTGCGTTCCTCTCGCTTTAATAACAAAGAAAGGTAGTTGCCCTTCTCGTTCGTCTCTCACTTGAAAATTAGTTACCTTGCAATCCATAACATTTATTTTTTGAACATTGAACAATCAAACTTTAAAGGGAACGAACCGTTTTGCAGACAAGCCGCTACGGGGTGTTCCCTGCCGACTTTAAATACGGGGGAGTGAATCTTTGCTGGTCATCGCATGCAGTTCCACTCTCTAAAATATTTTTATATAAAAAATTTTTATAATATATGTTAAATTATCTTAAGATCTTTAACATATATACGTTATTCATAGTATGACAAATCAAGAAGTTATTACAAAGATAATGGAGGATGTTTATAATACAGTAGACTCCTCAGATAAAAAGATAGACATAGTACAAGTACATATGGGATCTAATGTTAGAGATGCTGTATTTACTCATCTAGGACATCCTAAAGCTACTAAATTAAACTATGATTTAGCTTATAGGAAGAACATAGTAGTTACATTTTACTACAATGAGAGCATAGATAAGGATAAGTATCAGTTATTTATTATCTTAAATAATGTTAAAAAATAGATTATAAATAGCTATAATTGTTCATAACAAATGTTAAATTATTACTCTAAACAGTAACTTTATAAGAGTATAATACGTTACTGTCTAAACAGTTATGACAGTCTAAGACAGATTAGACAGTTATATACTCCCTTACTTATGTTAATTAGTAAATACGCATAATATGACAAAGAAAATAGTAGATAAAAGTGAAGAAGCTTATAATGGTAAATATATAAACTTCAGAAGTAGGTTACATCAATTAGTACCTGGAGTAGATAGAAAATCTTGTGAAGGATGTGCTTTATATGATATTCCTAATTGTCCAGATTCCATTACTAAGCTGTGCAGACAAGGCTTTATTTTAAAGAAAGTAAACGTATAACTATGATAGAAACTATAGGATTTTTATAGGCTATACTATGGGCTGTAATAGCCATTATCGTAACACACGGACGTAATAAAGATGAAGCAGATGAGTAAGATAGAATATCCAAAAGTAGAGATTATAGGGAAGACATTTGAAGTAATACCTAATAAGGGGTTTTGTGATGGTTGTTACTTTCAAAAGAAAGAGACTTGTCCTCCAAGAGCATTAAGGCAGTGTGTAGCAGCAGGTAACATACTTAAGCTAGTAGAGAAATGATAGATAGAGATAAGTTAGCTAGAGAAGCTATTGATTTGAATAAACAGATAGCAAAATTAGAAGTTAGATCTAGAAAATTAACAAACGCTCTTAGATGTAAGGATGATGAAGTAGCTGAGTTATACTTAAGAGATGATGTAGGCAGTATGAGAACTTATGTTCCTGGCATCATGGTATTAAGAGAGTTTAACGATGGTAAGATATACGTACTTAAAGCTGATGAGATATTTGGTAAAGGAAGAATAGAACTCATAACTACATTCGATTTTCTGAAAGAATTTGAAGATTATCAGGAACAAATGTATGAAAAGTACGTTAATAAAAAGAAGTAAAAGAATATTAGATTATGGAAGATAAAGTACTAGAAACAGTAGTAAACAATATGGAATACATTCCTCTGAAAGATGTCCTAGTTAAACCATTGGAACCGATTATGTTAGAGAAAGAGATAACTGAAGCGGTTGGTACAGGTGAACTTGATATAGATGGTTTCGAGAAGTTTGAGACTAAGACAGAAGTAAAAGAAGTAGAATCAGAGTGGAGATTGGGTATCGTACTTTCCATACCAGATGCGTACAAAGATACTGATATTAATATTGGTGATATAGTAGTATTTGGTAAGAAGTTTGCTAAGGACTTTGACTTGTTTAAGGATAGTCAGTTAGTTAAACCTTACGATATTGTAGCGAAGAAGAAAGTAAAATAACATATTAATGCGTATTAATAGTTGTTGTGGGGCTAGGTCTGCGGATCTAGCCTTTTTGTTTATATATGCTTAATAAGTTAACAAATGTTAATATAATAGAACCTTTTAACATTTAAAGCGTATAGGATATTGTAACGACTATTAAAGGTATTATTAAATAATAATTATTATGAAACAGTATAAAGTAATTAAAGAGTTTGCATGTGCAAAGAAAGGTGATGTCCTTACTTACAATGAAGATAGTGATTTGTTTGAGTTTGATATCACATCCAATGGTGGGTACAGAACTATGTTCGTAGATGAAGAGACTGCAGATGAGTTTGTAGAGGAAGGCTTTTTGGAAGCATTTGACAACGAACCTGAAATGTCTATAGAAGAAGACAAACTTAACAAGGTATCTGAGATGATTGATGAAATGCTTGATCAATACGAACAAGACGGTAAAACGATTCAGAATAAGTATGATAAAGGTGAGATACCTACTTGTGTAAAAGTGGAAGCTGACACAGTACATTATAATATCACAAAGGTACTAAACAAAATCAAAGAAGTAATCAATTCATGAATAAACTTGTAAAGGAATGAAATTTATTAATCCTTTTAACTAGCTTTCTGGAATATATAGAATACTTAATAGAGTTAATGGTAATTGTTATATAGGTAGTTCTCTAAACATAGAGAAGAGATATAAACACCATCTATCTACTCTTAGACATAATTCTAGCAGGTGTTCTATATTATAGAAAGCTTTTAATAAGTATGGAGAAGATAATTTTGAATTTCAAGTATTATTGTGTTGCAAACCAGAATACAGACTATACTACGAATAGGAATTAATAAGAGAATTAGATTCATAGTATAATGTATTTACAAATGTATCTGATAGCCCATTACGTCAATTTACCTTTTCAGAAGAAGCTAAACTAAAAATGTCTAGAGCCCATAAAGGAAAAAGATTATCTGAATAGCATAGACGTAACATATCTTTAGCTAATAGAGGAAGAATTTTCTCAGAAGAATCTAGAAGTAAAATTAGAAATTCTAGATAGAATCTAGTCTTTAATAAAGAAACTATTGAGAAAATGAGTAACGCTAAAAAGGGCAAACCTTGGAGTGAAAAACGAAGAGCTGCATATTTAAAAAAGAAATATAATGAACAAATTAGTTAAAACGGTTAAAAAGACAGACCTTTACAGAGAATTCCTCAAATCACTTGATGGTGTACTTTAGCTGACTACTAGGGAGCAGGATTTAATGGTATTACTTATCGAATTAGATGTTAATACTCCTAAGCTCCCTGGTTACAGCAAGAATGTTATTAGCACCGAAAACAGACGTTATCTGAAGACTGCTACTGGCATTACTAGTGATAACCTAAGTAGATATATAGGAAGACTAAGAGATAAAGGTCTGATTGTAAAGGGTAAAGCAGACGATGAATGGACAGTTAATCCTGCATTGATACCCGAAGTGATTAGAGACAGAGTACAAATTACAATCGTACTAAGACTAGATAAAGAATAATATGAATATACAATATATTACAATTAACCCAGGAGCTATCTTACTTCAGAAAGATTATGGTTGGCTGAAGAAGTTCTGGTACAAACTAAGAGGTAAAGAGTTACCTTATAACTACTTTACTTTGTTTGGAGATGAATGTGCCTTAATCAATGTATTTGGCAAGAACTCTGGTAGTGTAGTAGTAGAACCTAAAAAGAGTTATAGTAAGAAAGAGTTGAAGTCTCTACTTACTTTGATTACTACTAATAGTAAAGATAAAGACACTTGGCTAAGCTCATGGGATGCTTGCAGTAGTGATCTTTTTACCCTAATAAACACAGTAAGACCTGGCACATTTGGAGATAAAGAATCTAAGTTGAATGCTCTGCTTGATAGCAGATTCTATAATGTGAAGGAGCTTGCAAATGTCACAAACTGGAACGAATATATATTCTGAGCTAAGTAAAAAGTATAACGTACCTTTATAGGTAGTTAAAGTTATATGTAATCATCCATTCCTATTTGCTAATAGGAGAATCACAGAATGCGATGAGAGACCTTTGTTATTCACTTACTTAGGTAAAATCAAAATTAAGAAATCATATGGAAAGAAAAATAGTAAGACTAGCGAAGATCCCAAGGACTGAGATAGTTACAGAGCTTATAGAGCATATGGTCTACTATAAGATGTCTTATCCAACAGGCTAGAAAGATCATTGTAGTGTATTCTGCAATGATGCTACTAGCGAAATAATAACCCCAGATACTACGTATAAGCTATCAGATGAAGTATATCTATACTTATATTTACTAAGTAATAAAGCTATAGCAAGTATCTACAAAATAGTAAGTGATGATAAAGAAGACTGATATAAAATTATATCCTTATAATGTGTGGACAGGAGTACTGTCAGATAAGGAAGAAGTATTACGTAAATTTGACTTCTTTACTACAGTAGATAAAATGTTAGCAGATGAACCTATTGAGGTAAATGATCTAGATTTTGATTCTGCAGCTGGTATTACTTATGTAGTTAGAGAAAAAAAGACTAGAGATAAAGGTTCTCTTACTCTCTTTGATGAAGAGATAATTACTTACAGTTATCGCCACCTATTTGATATAATTAGCCATGAAGCAGGTCATGCAACAGATATAATGTGGCAAGGATTAATAGGTATGAATGCTAAAGATGATTTTGATAGTAATAACAAGAATGAACCTTATATCTACTTACTTGGTCATATAGCTGGCATTATGGGGTCATACGTAATGAACTTTAATAAAGAACAAAATGGAATTAACTAAAGAGATGTCTCTTGCTTTCATTCAGATGGAGATAGAGAATGCTAAGGATGCTCCTGAAGTAATGCAGGAAATGCTTAAAGTAATAGAAGAAAGCATCAAAGATGACAAGATTACCTATGAAGAGTTCACTAATACTCTAGCTCAATACTTCAGTGAAATAGTACCAGAAGGTGCTAATACTTTAGAAGATAGAGTTAAGTATACAGAGATGATGTGTCAAAAGATGATTGATAAATATGGAAGCAAAGAAAAATGATTTCGCTGACAAGAAACTCAGATGGGACTTACTACCACTCAAGGAAATTGAAAAGATTGTCAAAGTTTACACTGCAGGATCTGAAAAATATGGAGAGAATACTTGGCAAAGCCTTCCAAATGGCTATGATAGATACAAAGCCGCCTTATTTAGGCACTTACTTGAATATGAAAAAGGACATGAAGTGGATGAAGAAACAGGTTGTGAACATTTGTCTCAAGTCGCATGGAATGCGATTGCGATGATGCATTGTGCTCCTAAATGGGAAACAGAGTCTTTTAAAGAGAACCTTACGTTGTGTGCATTAAATAAGCGTATTGAAGAAAAGATAGATTCTACTAATAAGATACTTGATGAAATGGAAAGTCTAGTGTCTGATAAGGAGAAAGAACGTAGAGCTAAAATAGTTGAAGATAGAGAAGCTAAGGAAAAAGAAGTTGAAGAAGAGATAAAACAACTATGTAAAAAGCTTGAATATGAAACCAATAGTATCTATAAAATAAGTAAATGGTATTTATTTTATGATGGTAGAATTGAGGTTAATGTAACTAAATGGGATCCAGAACCTATTATAAATGCAGAACATCCTAGTTTGTGTAAGGTTGGAAATATATATAGAACGAATTATGATTCACTTCTTTATATAGAAGAATTAAAAGATTTAGTAGATCATCTAATAAAGAAATATAATGAACATTACGAAGGACTCCCTAGAACAGAAGATGGATCTGTACAAACAGAAGATTCAGAAGTATCTGAATAATCCTGAATACTGTGATCCTAATTGCTCTCTACAACAAGCTCAAGTTATACTTAACAGATTGAGTAGAGAATATCATTTTAATTATAAAACAAATAAGATAAGTAATGGAAACAATAATCGGTAATAGCTGTGAATACAAGCTTATTGGAGATACTATGGAAGAGCTTCAATTAAAGAGTATCAAGGATAATGATATATATGTACGCAGTGTATTCGTAGCAGAATCAGATGGAAGACTCTTACTTGAAGAGGGATTTGTAAATTACAAAGAAGGTAATGTTATAATGATTCTATCTAAGTATAACAATGATGAAGACAAGTATGTAACTAGACCTGTAGTAATTGATAACTATTACTTAGCTGATGTAATCAAAGACCTTTCTAAATGAAACTATTCGTCGATATTCCTAACTACGAAGGTAAATATAAGATAAATAGAGAAGGCTGTGTAATGTCAGTCGGTAGATTTGTACCAGAATCTGGAAGAGGAGGACGCTATTATAAAGAAAGAATATTAAAACCACATCTCGATAAATATGGATATTATCAGGTAGGTTTATATTCTGATAGTAAAATGAAAGTTATTAAAGTTCATAAACTTGTAGCGTTAACTTTTCTTCCAAATCCACTTCATTTACCAAGCATAAATCATATTGATGAAAACAAGCTTAACAACAGTGTAGATAATCTTGAATGGTGCACTGTAAAGTATAATAACAACTATAATGACCGTCAAAATAAAATAAGTATTAAACGGAAGAAACCAGTAGGTATGTATAATTTAGATGGAGAACTAATTAATACCTTCGATTCTATAAAAGAAGCGGTCAATAATACTGGATTTCAAAAAGGTTATATTATAGCTTGTTGTAAAGGTAAAAAGGAATCATATAAAAAATACAAATGGAAATATGAAACTATTTGATTTAGTGGGAGGTAAAGTTGTAATACATGAGGATGCGTTAGCTATACCACCTTTTAGAACCCTCTGGGAGCTTGATAAAGATAAATCTCATGCTACTAACATACTTAGTTATATAGTGCTTCAAAACAAGTATAATAGCCCTTACGTAAAGACTATTGTAGATAGTGAAGCAAGATCTAAGAGACTTAAGAATCTATTCTTCAAAGATGAGAATTATCCTCTAACAGTAGAGGAAAAGATAGCAGAAGATGAGTTTATATTCTTGCAGAATACAGCTACTCTTACTATGCTAAACAATATGAGACTCAAACTAGACAGTATATCAAAGTACTATAAAGACTCATTAGAAGAAGAACTAGATGAAAGAAAGATTAAAGATCTACTTGCTGGTATGACTAATGTAGGCAAAGTAATTGAGACTATAGAACAACTTGAAGTAATGGTTAAAGCTGAAGAAGCAGTTAAGTCCAAGAGAGTTAAAGGTGATGCTAAGGTTAATCCATTCGAGTTACCATCTATAGGTGTAGGAAGATAACACCAAAATAACCCAATTTTATAACAACAACGTTTTAATAAACAAATTAAGAGATTATGGAAAAAGCAACAAAAATGCCAGATATTATTCTGGATTTGACAGACGAAACTAAAACTATTGAAGAAGCTATTGCAGATTGTGAAGCTGCACGTCAGACAGTATTGCCTTGGCGTAAGAGAATAGTTAAGCGTATCAAAGGCTTGTTTAAACGTTCATAAAGACATATACGGGGCATGTCTATAAAGAAGCCCTGAATACTGCCCTATGGTGTAACGGCTAGCACAGGAGGCTCTAACCCTCTTAGTCCGGGTTCGAACCCTGGTGGGGCTACCAATTAAAATACTTGTCCTTTGAAATTACGATAGCAGAAGGAAACCTATTAGGTAAGTAATTACAGTGAATAGGTAGTCTGAGGTAATAAAGCTCAGGTGGGGAGTACTAAAGAATCCTAGAAATCTCCCTTTCTAAATATTTCATTTTCATTATGAGGGGATTCGTTGTGAAACGCGTCCCTTTTTATTTAGAGATTATGGAAGACAACAAAGAAGATAATAAAATTCTATTAGAATTTAAAGAACCATTCTATCAAGAACATGAGATAGAAAAAGAAATAGAGATAAAGGTAGATGATAAATATTACTGGATAAATTATGAAGAATGGAAAGCTGTGATAGATTTCTACGAGAAATGGGGTTTATAAAAACTAATAAAGCACATGATTGGTTTGGTAAGAAATACGAGAAAGAAGTATTTTTAGATCAACCGTGGTCTGCTGGTGGACGATTTATTAGTTTAAAAATAACAATAAGAGAGGATAGGCAAGCTATACAGATAATAGCAATAGATAATAGTTTAGCTGAAATTCCTCTATATGAAGGATATTGTAAATCTGTGGAATACTTAAGACTCTTACTCCAGAACTTATTTGGAGGAGATGGTCATGATGAAGAATGGATAAATAATCAATTTAATGGTAAACTTTACTAATATATTATGAATAGAATTGAAAAGGCGTATCAATTAGGATACAGAGCTACAAAAGACGGTAAATTAGAATTAAATGGAGTCAGTATACCTCTACTAATAAAAAAGAAGAATTCTGGAAGAAATTTATTATATTTCATGGTAAAAGGTATAAACGGAATGCTGTATTTATCAAAATTACAAGCATATTAGTTGTTTGGAAAAGCTGCACTAGATGAAAACTGTATGTATATAGATGGTAATACACTAAACTGTTCAGAAAGCAATATAACTATTAAGACTATATATAGAAACATATTACAGGAAAAAAATAAATATTATTGCTCTTCTTGTAATAAAATATTAGATTCTTCTTGCTTTTATAAAAGCGATCTAAGAGAACAAGAATGCCCTTACCGAATAGCTCAATGTAAGATATGTAAATAGAATAGAGTATGGAATAATAGAAGATACATACAATCAAAAAAATCAGAAGGATGTACTATATGTGGTGAAAAAGATATAGCCTGTTTAGATTTTCATCACTTAGACAGTAAATATGATCAAGTATCTCATATGCAAACTCATTCTATGAAACTAATAAATGACGAAATAGATAAATGTATAGTTTTATGCTCTAATTGTCATAGAAAATTACATTTCCATAAATTAACTATAGAAGAATTAAAACAACGAATATGATTGACTTTACTAAGAAAATTAAATCATCTGATAAATTTCGTCAGCCTGCATTAACTTTTATAAAAACGGGATAGTATTGTCCTTATATCAAAAATACGCAAGAATACATGAACTTCTGGACTGAGGAACAGGAGAGATGTATTAATGGTTATACTGCTGATGATGGTGACTTCATTAGTGGCTATAACTATTTTTATTTAAACTATTGCCCTATCAACCGTACTGTAAATAGATTAGTAAATGGTCAAGTAGTATCAGAATAGGTAGTTACATTCCCTGACTTTTGGGATTATGACTACTATTATTTTTCATGTGTAAATGAAGCTAAATTAAAGGGTAAGCACTTATGTGTACTTAAGTCTAGACGTAAAGGTTACTCCTATAAAGGAGCCTCTATGTTATGTCGTAATTACTATTTGATACCTAATTCTAAGTCATACGTATATGCTTCTAATAAGCAATACTTAACAGATGATGGTATCCTTACTAAAGCATGGGACTACTTAGACTTTATAGATGAACATACTGCATGGGGTAAGAAGAGATCAGTGAATACTCAATTACGTAAGCGTGCCGCTATGTTAGTTAAAGATGAGTATGGTAATGAGATTGAAGTAGGTTATAAATCTGAGATCATCGGTGTTACTCTGAAGGATAATCCTGACGTAGTACGTGGTAAGAAGGCTAACTTAATCTTATTTGAAGAGGCTGGTTCTTTTAAAGAGTTAGGAGCAGCGTGGTAGATTGCTAGACCTTCTGTAGAGAATGATGGTGTAGCGTTTGCTACTATGATTGCATTTGGTACAGGTGGTGATGAAGACTCTAACTTCTATACTCTTAAAGATATGTTCTACAACCCTAAAGGTTATAACTGTTTAGAGTTAAATAACATATGGGATGAGAATGTAGATGGTACCTATAGTGGATTCTTTATACCTCAATATGCAAATATTGATATCCGTGATAAGCATGGTAAACGCTTATACATGGATAATGATGGGAATACTATACTTAGTGCAGCTATGCAGTTTGTACTAGGACAACGTAAGGAAGTAATAGACCATGCTACTAGTTCTACTGCAGTAGATAGATATGTTGCAGAACGTTGTATTACTCCATCTGAGGCATGTTTGGAATTCAACGGTAATATATTCCCTAAGAAAGAATTGCAGGAACAACTTGCTAGAATACGCACTAATAAGAAATTAACAAACCATAAACAAGTAGGTGATTTAGTATGGGAATCTAGTGGCAGTCTTAAATGGATACCAAAGAAGACTGGAGATATTACTCATTTCCCTCTATCTAAGAATAAGAATAAAGATGGATATGAGACTACTCAAGATGCTACTGGAGCTATAGTTATATGGGAACACCCAGTAAAAGATGCACCTGTTGGTTTGTACATACTTGGAGTAGACCCCTATGACCATGACCAATCTGGTACTAATTCATTAGGATCTACTTTTGTATATAAAAGATTTTAGAATTTTGAAAACTACTATGACATCATTGTGGCAGAGTACACAGGACGTCCTCCTACGGCTGAAGAATACTACGAAAACCTTCGTAAGTTAGCTATATACTATAATGGGAGGATCATGTACGAAAATGAGCGTAAAGGATTATTTCCTTATTTTACTGCTAAGCACTGTGATTACTTACTTGCTGATCAACCTGATATTATTTCCGATGTTGTTGGAAACTCCAAAGTACAAAGGAAAAAGGGATGCCACATGAATAAGTAGATTAAGCAATGGGGCGAAGGATTGATTAAAGACTGGTTAAATGATGAGAAATCACCAGGTCATAAGAACCTTCATGAGATACTATCAGAACCGCTATTAGAAGAACTTATAGCCTATAATGACACAGGAAACTTTGACCGTGTAATGGCGTTTATGCAGGTTATGATTTATCGAGAACAACTATATAATGTAGTTGTTAAAGAGAAGAAAAAGACAAACAGAGAAAGGTTATTATTCGACGGACCTGTCTTTGCATAGGACTATAGTTATGACGATAACTTTGGTCAAGTCGATGAAGATGTATATACATTCAATTAACATAATATGAAGAGTAAAAATATTGGTTCGTTTCCAGTACAAAAACTGCCTATGTCTAAGAAGACTAAGGCATGGAGAGAAGCCTGTGTTGACTATATAATTGGTAAGTCAGGCTTTAGTAATGGTGGCGGTAGGAACGGACGTACTAGATACGAAGAGATGTAGACGTATTATGATCTATATAATAGTATCTATAATGAGAAGGATCTCTTGTACGTTACTAATCCATTTAAATAGAAGGATGGATTCCCCGCTACTGCACAGGATTACAACATAATTAAGCCTAAGATAGACTTACTATTGGGAGAAGAAACTAAGCGCCCATTCAACTTCAGAGTTGTACGTACTAGTGATAATGCAACTAGTGAAGTACAAGATAGAGCTAAATAGATGTTAGAAGACTATATTATGGCTACTATCATGAGTAAGTTAGGACCAGAAGAACAGTAGAGATATCAAGAAGCATTATAGAATGGAGAGATAATGCAGCCTGAATAGATATAGAAATATATCAGTAAGGACTATAAAGATATTGCTGAAACCACTGCTTATCATAGTCTTAATTACTTAAAGAATAAACTTAATGTTACACATGAATTCTATAAGGGTTGGAAAGATGCTCTAATTGCAGGAGAAGAAGTATACTATGTAGGTATACTTAATGGTGATCCTTACTTAGAGAGAGTTAATCCTTTATACTTTAGTTATGACTAGAGTATAGACTTAGAGTTCATTCATGACTCAGATTGGTGCTGTCGTAAGATGATTATGTCAGCTACAGAGATCTATGACAGATTCTACGATAAGATGTCAGAGAAGGATCTAAATGAGTTACTTTTTATGATTGATGACGTAAGCAGAGGAGGTATAGATCCTGAATTACGTAAAAGCTCTTTAGACTATCCACATTTTAAGATGAAATCTATTACTGGTGACAATCCATTCAATGCTTCAGATAACATCAATGTATGGCATTGCTGTTGGAAATCATTCAAGAAAATAGGTTTTGTATCGTATATAGACCCAGAAACAGGTACAGTAGATGAACTCCAAGTAGATGAATCTTACAAGGTTACAGGAATGGAACTTAATGTAGAATGGACTTGGATTATTGAAGTATGGGAAGGCTATAGAATAGGTCAAGAACTATACGTAGGAATACAGCCTCTTGAATATCAACACATCTCTGCAGACAATCTTAACTCATAGAAATTACCTTATACTGGAGTAGTATATAACAATACAAATAGTTCTCCTAGATCATTAGTAAGTATGATGAAACCATTGCAGTATATGTATATTGTGTTATGGTATAGACTTGAACTTGCAATGGCTAGAGATAAGGGTAAAGTACCAGTGATTGATGTTACTTAGATTCCTAAATCTATGGGTATTGATGTTAATAAGTGGATGCATTACTTAGGTGCTCTAGGTGTAGCATTTATTAATCCATATGAAGAAGGTTGGGATATACCTGGACGTGAAGGTGGTAAGCCATCATAGTTTAATCAGTTCCAATCATTAGACCTTACTATGGCTAATACTATTGATCAATACATTAATCTAATGGATAAGATTGAATCAATGGTAGCTGAAATTTCAGGAGTAAGTAAATAGAGAGAAGGTTCAATTGCGTCTAATGAACTAGTAGGTAATGTAGAAAGATCTGTAGTACAATCAGCACATATTACTGAACCTTGGTTCTGGCAACATAATCAAGTAAAGAGAGAAGCTCTTACTATGTTACTAGATACATCTAAAGTAGCTTGGAAAGATAGTAATAAGAGATGCTTACATTATATACTAGATGATGCTACTAGAGCATTCCTTACTCTATCTGATGACTTCTTCTATGAAGACATGGATATCTTTGTAGATGATACTACTAAGAATCAACAGCAAGTAGAAGCTCTTAAACAGCTTATGCAGCCTGCTATGCAGAATGGTGCTAGCTTACTTGATATTGCTGAGATCATTACTATGGATAATATTAGTATGATCAAACAACGTCTTGAGGATATTGAGCAGAAACGTATGGAACAACAGCAAGCCGCTGAGGAAGCTGCAGCACAACGTGAACAGCAATTGATACAGATATAGAATGAAACTAAAGAAGAAGAGTTAATGATCAAGGAAGCTGAAATGGATCTTAAGAAATATGAGATTGATGCTAATAATGCAACTAAGATCACAGTAGCTCAACTTAATGCTTATAGAGGAATTCAAGATATGGATCAGAATGATAATGGTATTCCAGATCCTATGGAGATTGCAGCTCAAGCTCTTGAAGAGAGAAAACAAGCATCTGAAGAAGCAGGTAAACAGTTTGAATTCAATGCTAAGATTCGTGAACAGAACATGAAGAAAGAGATTGAAGATAAAAAGGTTGCCTTAGAGAAAGAGAAGTTGGCTTCACAAGAGAGATTACAAAAACAGAAAGATAAAGCTGCATTAGAAAGAGAGAAATTGAAAGCTAGAACAGCATTAAAGAATAAAGTAGCAGGAGAGAAATAATATGAAGATTATCAGAAATAATATCATACCTTTTAAAGGTTTTAAAGCTATTAACTTATTTGGCATATTGTTTGTCAGAGGTAATGCTGAGTTATCAGATGAAGTAATCAATCACGAAAGCATACATACTGCTCAGATGAAAGAGATGTTGTATATACCATTCTATATTTGGTATAGTATAGAGTACTTGTGTAAAAGATGGAACTATACAGCTAAAGAAGCTTATAGAGCTATCAGTTTTGAGAGAGAAGCTTACAACAATCAAGATAATCTAAATTACCTGAAAGAACGTAAGCATTATTCATGGTTTAACTTACTTAATAAGGAGAAATAATTATGGCTTGTGGAACGAAGAAATCCGGTGGCAAAAAAGGTAAAGGTGGAAAGAAGTAATTGAGAGATTATGGATAGAAAGGCATTTAAATAGAGAATGCAGGAATTGAAGTCTTACCGGGAGTAGAATCCCGGTAAAGGCTATCTTGATTGGAAAGCTAGTAAGTATGCTGAAGGTGGAGAGATACCACCTGAGAGAATGGAATACAAAGGAAAGCTTTATACAGATAAAAATGGTAGAAGGTATACTGAGGAGCAATACTAGGATTACCTTAAGAACTCTACAGATGAGATAAGTAGATTTGATGGTAAACCATTAGTTAGAGGACTAAAACCAGTTGTAGATCTTGAAGATGCAGCTAATATTACTCCAGTAGGAGATGCGATAGCTATCAAAGATACGTACGACGCTATTCGAAACAACGACTGGTTAGGTGCCGGAATTGCTGCTCTTACAGTATTACCTTTCGTACCAAATAGTTTTGGTAGAACTCTGGGATCTAGAGTCCGTAAAGCTATACCCGAAGGTATAAATTTAGATGTGAATCCTAAAATAGCATAGCAGAAGATTGATGCTATTGATGATTTAAAGATTTAGAATGAAAGGAGAATATTAACTGAGTTTTCTAACTAGAGAAATAGAGCTATTGAATTGATGTATACTCCTGAAGCTAGACGTAGGGCAGCTAAAGTAGATTAGAAATACGGCACTAACTATAACGAGGTATATGATAAATTTCTAAATACTTATGAGAATATTGACGAATACGTTAATATGACTCCTCCAGTTAGACAGTCAGATCCTAATACTTTTGCTTCAGTTCGTCCTAGATCGGGAGAAAAGATATATCTTTCTACGGATAATATTTAGAAGCCATCAGATATGGCAGATGGGCTAATTAGACATGAGGTAGGTCATCTTATAGATAATTATTCGTATCCTACAGGTATAAATGGTAATCCTTATCTAAGAGATTTAGCTCATCCTAAAAAGTATGAATCTTTTGATAGATCTAAATACATGCTAAATAAGAACACTGAGGAAGAGGCTAAACGGTACTATGATTATTTACGTGAACCTACTGAAAAGAAGAGTATAATGAACCAGTTCGAAGAGTACTTGAAAAATCATTACACTCCTCTTACTTATCCTACTACTGTAAAAGAATTCTAGGATGCTATTATGAATGCTCCTGATAGTTAGAAGCATATGAAAGATCTGCTTAAGTTACATGTAAAACCTAGCATATTATTTAGGGACTTTAAGAATGTACCACTAGTAGATAATGCAAAACGAAATAATAACTTAGTATGATATACGATAAAAAGGGAGTCACAAGGATCAAATATATACAAAAATGAACATAGCATATCCAATGTATCCGATACCTAGTTATAAGAAAGGTGGGATACATATTAAAAAGAAGAATAGAGGGAAGTTTACTAAGTCAGCTAAGGCTGCAGGACAAAGTGTACAAGCCCATGCACACAGTGTAATGAACAACCCTAAAGCTACTACTCTATAGAAAAAGAGAGCAAATTTTGCTATTCAAGCAAAGAAATGGGCTAAGAAAAGAAAGAAAAAATAAAATCTAATTATATATAATTATGGAAAATAAGAACACACTGAATGGTTTTGAGACTATATTAGATGTCTTTACCCCTAGTGTAGGTGCTGGTAAAACTAATAAAGAAGATATAGACAACAACTTGGAAGACGATCTGGATGTAGCATCTGAGGAACTGACTGATGAGGAATTGGAAGAACTTCGTAAGCCTAAGAAAGAAAAGAAGGTTGAAAAACGTAAACCTGAAGAAGATGAGGAAGAGGAGGAAGAAGATGATATTGATGATTCTGAAGAGGAAGAAGAGGAAGAACCTGTAAAGAAGACTAAAAAGGCTAAGAAAGAGGAAGTTGAAGAGGAGGAAGAAGAAACAATCGAAACTGGTGAAGAAGAAGTTATCACTGGATTCTTTGATTCCCTTGCTCAACAGTTAGGTTGGGACGATGTAGAAGATGATGAGAAACCTAAGACTGCAGAGGACCTGATTGACTATTTTAAAGAAGTAATTGAAGAAAACTCTACACCTAAATACTCTAGTGAAGAAGTAGAGAAATTAGATGAATTTGTACGTAATGGAGGCAATCTTAAAGATTATTTTAGTATTGATGCTGATATCGATCTTACTGATATCGAGGTGGAGGATAACGAAATAAACCAGAAAATAGTAGTTAAGGAACTATTGAAGGAAAAAGGTTATTCAGCTAAGTCGATTGAGAAGAAACTTACTAAGTATGAAGAAGCTGGTATCTTGGAAGATGAGGCTATTGATGCTTTAGAGGAGCTTAGAGAGATCAAGGATAAAAAGAAAGAACAGCTATTAGTCAATCAACAGAAGTAGGCTGAAGAGGCTTAGAGACAGCAACAGGAGTTTTTCGAGAACGTTGTAACTGAGATAAAAGGCATGAATAGCATATATGGTGTAGAAGTTCCTGAGAAAGACAAGCGTGCTTTGTTGGAATACATCTTTAAAGCTGATGCAAATGGTGTTACCAGGTATCAGAAGGATTATGCTAAGAGCTTGAAGAATTTAATCACATCTGCTTACTTCACTATGAAAGGCGATAGTCTTATTGATATTGCTAAGAAGAAAGGAAAGAGAGATGCTATAGATACTTTCAAATCTAGTTTGACTAAGAATAAAGGTATCTCTACTAAATCTAAGAAACAGACTGTGAACAGTAATGATGACGGTTCTATTTGGGACGTCTTCACACGACAACTACGTGTCGCATAATAAATAATATTTTACAATAAATTTTTAAAATTACTAGTATTTTATGGAGAATAATATTCTTAATAACCTCCAACTCTACAAAGGTAAATGGTTTTCTGACTTGATTGATACGAATAAGATTTCGTATGCTTCTCAGTAGAATCCGTATCAGGTTGCTTCTGTACTGTCTATCGTATTCGGTATGAAGGATAGCGGTTATAGCACCTCTTTGGATATGTTGACAGGTGGACTTGGTAATGTTATGACAATCGATCAGCCTTCTTTCGAATGGTCTGTAATGATCGATGCTGACAGAGCCGTAACAATTAGAGATGCTAAATGGAATGGCGCTGCTATCACTTCTACTTCTACAGCTGGTTTGGGTAATACACCTATCATGTTGTGGTTGGAAGATAACTGGTTCGGTCCTGGTGCTATTCTTGAATTTGATAACAAGGAATTCCAAGTACGTGTAGCAGGTGCCCCTTACCAAGATGGTAATCTGTGGGTATATACTTGCTTCGTAGCTGATGGTCAGCCGACTTCTTATATTCCTTCTGAATGGCTTGCTGCTGGATGCCAAGTTTCTCGTCTTGCTTCTGCATACGAAGAATATAGTGAAGAGGGTGATATCTTGAACTACAACACTCACTTCAAGATGCGTAACTATCTTACCACTATCCGTATTAACTACGATATCACTGGTTCAGCTTATTCTACAGTAATGGCTATTGCTCTGAAAGATCCCGCAACTGGTAAGACTTCTTATCTGTGGGCTGATTATCAGGAATGGAAAGCTTTGCGTGAATGGTATAAGAGATGTGAACGTATGCTGGTTTACATGAAGACTAATGTTAACAAAGATGGTTCTTGTAACTTGAAGGGTACTAACGGTCGTCCTGTATTCATTGGTGCTGGTTTGCTCGAACAGATCGCTCCGTCTAATAGACGTTACTATACTAAGTTGAGTGGTGAAATGTTGGAAGACTTCTTGTTTGACCTGTCTTACAACTGTTTAGGTACTAACGAACGTAAGTTTGTTGCCTTGACTGGTGAAATGGGTATGCGTGAATTTGACCGCATCCTGAAAGAAAAAGTAGCTACCATGAACTTGGTTGATACAGTATTTGTAACTGGTTCTGGTGATAACTTGAAGTTTGGTGGTCAGTTCAAGACTTACTCAATGACTAATGGTATTGAGTTGACATTGAAGTATTTCCCGTTGTATGACGATACGACTTACAACCGTGAACTTCACCCGATCACTCTGAAACCGAAAGAATCATACCGTATGACTTTCTTGGATCTTGGTCGTCGTGATGGCGAAGCTAATATCGTGAAAGTAGTACGTAAAGATCGTGAATTCGTAACTTGGTACACTGGTGGTGCTGTTGCTCCGTCTGGTTATGCTAAGTCTAAAGATACTCTGAGATCTAACGGTAAGGACGGTTATACCGTATTCTTCCTTGGTGAAATGGGTATCATGTTGAGAGATCCCCGTGCGTGTGGGGAATTGATTTTGGAATAATTTCTACACGTATGAGGAACATTTAATATTTTCTAACGTTATAGGGTATATAACCAAAATACCCTATAACAATGGAAAATAAAATTAACATCTATAAAATAACAGATAGAACCAACGGTAAAATATACATAGGTCAAACTAAAAGAAACATTTACCGTAGATTTGCTGATCACACTTCTAGAATAAATTCTAATAGAAAGAACGATTTATCCTGCTCTCTATATATTGCAATGAAAAATCACGAAATAAAAAATTTCTATATTGAATTAATTGAAGAAGTAGATGCTATTATAGGAGACGAAAGAGAACAATTCTGGATTAAGGAATTAGATTCTACTAATCCTGAAATAGGATATAATTTAGATAAAGGAGGACATATTATTTCAGATGCTTGTAGACAAGCTAGAATAAAACAAATGTTAGGTTCTAAGCTGACTGGTAAAGCCTTAGAAACAGCAAGAAATAATGGAATAAAGAACTCTAAACCTGTATGCCAATTTGATAAAGAAGGTAATTTAATTAATGAATTTCCATCTTTAATTGAAGCTAGCAGATCAACTGGAATTGATCGTAGAGGAATACAAAGACAACTGAATAATCCTGTAGACCCTAATAATAGCAGAGCGTGGAGCAATACTAAGTATATCTGGAAATATAAAGTTTAACTAACTTGATAAATCTAATACTTGTATTATGGAAGTAATCGTTAGAATCATGAAAGTCAATCCGTGGACTGGTCTTACTAAATGGCCTACTACATATGATTATGTAGGACCCTATTGGACACGCAACGGAAATATCTACACTGGCTTGAGCACAGCTGATGCTCGTAGATTAGAGAAAGCCTTAGGTAAGCAAGAAGGAGAATTGAATCCAGATAGTGAATTCTGGGATACCTTTGCAGTAAAGATTGGTAAAAAGGATGTTATTCTTGATACTGATAGACCATTGGATGAATTGCAGTATTTGTTCTTGAAAGGACATAAACGTGTAGCTGATGGACTGTCTAATATGAATCCTTCAAAAGATTATGTATTGATTAACAAGGATGCAGAAGCTGAACAGACTAATCGTATTAATAAAGCTAAGCGTGAAGCTTATAGAGAATTGGATAAGATGTCCATAGAAGATATGCGTAAGTGTTTGCGTCTATATGGTATGAAATCTGATACAATGTCTAATGAATTAGTTGAAGCTAAACTTTCTGAACAGGTTGAAACATCTCCAGAGAAATTCATGCTTAAATGGGTAAACAACCCCAATAAAGAAATTAACTTCGTAATTGAGGAAGCAATTGCTAAAAACATTATCAGAAAGAGTCGTACACAATACTTCTTTGGAACAGATCTTATTGGTAATGGTATTGATGATGTAATTGCATTCTTACAAGATAAGAAGAATCAAGACATTAAACTAGCAATACTTAATGAGATAAAGTCTAAGTAATGAAAGTATAGGATATACATAAAGCATTTAAGGTTGCGGTGGATAAAAATGCACAGGCGGTTGCTTATGGTGGCTGCCCTGCTTTTTTGCCAGCAGAAGAAGACCTATTTCTCAACTAGGCTTATAATGAAATCATAAGTAACAAGTTTACTGGTACTACTGTAACTAAGGTTGCATTTGAAGGTAGTGTAAACAGAATTGCTGATTTAGAAGGTCTTATCATAACTGAAGACGGTCTACCGATAACTACTAGTTTACTTGAGAACTCTGTTATATTAGAGGACTTTACTAATGAAACTAGTATAAATAAAGGCTATCGTAGAATGTTCTATGTATCTTGTATATTAATGTTTAATAACCTTGAATAGTTCTAGGAAACTCAATAGATAACTTGTACATTAGTAGATCACGAAACAGCTAGAAGATTCAAGAAGACTTATAATAATAGACCTTGGATTGATATTCCAGTAGCTACTATAGAAGACAATAAGCTCAAGATATACTATGATGATGTTACTATGAAAGATCCTTCAGGTATCATACTTACTTATGTTAAGCGACCAGAAGTAATAGACTACACTAAACCAGATATGGATATTACCGAAGTACCAGAGTATGTTATGTATGAAGTGATTAATAGAGCGGCTGTAATAGCACTTGAGAACATAGAGTCATAGAGAACTGGAACTAAAGTACAAATTAATAACTTACAAGAATAATGTCAGCGAGAGAGATGCAAGTAGAATTCGAGAGACGTATAACCCTTATGAATCCCGATTTCGAATTAAAAGAAAAGGTTACTTCTGATACTATCTTCTCATTTCTAAATGCTTTTACGGAACGCTTTGTACGTTTAAACTATTTACAAGAAGATGCTGTTCTAGATGGTACTAGAGCTCAAAAGAAGAATCAAGATGCTATTAAAGGACTTGTAGTCAGAGGTATCTATCCTGTAATAGAAGATAAATATAATTCTGATAAGTTATCCGATAGAGCTGTTCTTCCTACAGACTATTTCTTGTATATAAGAAGTAACAGTATACTGTCTAAGAACTATAAGTTAGAGAATGAGATTGAAGATGAAACTCAATATGTAATTACTCCTAATAAGACTATTAGAGAGGATGACGCAGAAAAGATATTATCTACATACTACAATAAAGCTATTATGCTTAATCCATATGTAGTACTGAATGCAGGTAATAATACAGATGCTGAAAAGAATCTCTACATTAATCTTATTCATGATGAGTATACTATAATTAAAAAAGTAGATTTAGTGTACTATCGTAAACCTAAGAAGTTTGATGTAATTGGAGTAGATGGTGTAAAGGTACTAGATCATTGTGAGCTTCCTGAGAATGTTCATATGGAGATCGTAGAAGGTGCTGTTGAGATGTTCATCACAGAAGCTAAATATCGTCTAGCTACTAGACAACAGAATGACTAATTATGAGTTATGAAGAATTCTTGTCAGAACCGTTCTATTCGTAGATTACAAATGTAATTTATAAATTCAAAAACAAGATAAATAACAAGATATATATCGGACAAACTACTAATTCTGTTAGAACACGTGTGATGGAACACATGACTAGCAGTAGACCTTGGACGAAAGCTAGAAAAGGTTATTTTTAGAGAGCCCTACATAAATATGGTTTTGAAAACTTTGAATTTACAATATTAGAATAGTGTCAAAATTCAGAAGATTTAGATATACGAGAAGTATATTGGATAGGATATTATAAATCAGATGATAAAGTATACGGTTACAATATGACTCCAGGTGGAGGAGGTAACAAAAATAAAGAATTCTTATAGGAAAATATAAAACGTCTAACAGCTGTAAATACTGGTTCTAAAAAGTCTCAAAAGACTAAAGAATTGATTAGTAAGAAAGCGAAGGAACGGATGAAAGATCCTAAATATAAAAATTAGTTAGTAGATAGATTACCTTAGATATGGGAAAAGAGTCGTAAAAAAGTAGTAAAATTATCTTTAGACTATAATATAGAAGAAATATACGATTCTAGTATTGAGGCTCAGATCGCTATATACGGGCACAAAACTGGAGCATTAAGTAGAAATCTTTATTATAAAGATAATAAAATTAAAGGATTTCGAAAAGGAGAATACATTTATATGTTCTATGATAATTATATAAACCTATACAAGTCATGACCTATATACAACTTCAAGAAGCTTTAGAGGTAGAGATAAATAAGTTAGATGATAATCTGACAAAGCCTACTACACTTATATCAGAGTACTTCCTTAATACAGCTCTTGATAAATTTTGGAAAACAAGGTATTCTGAAAACAATTTTAAAAGAGAGTCTTTTGAATAGACTCAAAAACGTATAGATGATTTACGTACTTTAGTAACTCAGTATTTATATACTGATGAAGTGGTTAAAGTAAGTAATGAACTATATACTGTACAACTCCCAAGTGATTACCTAATCTTACTAGGAGATACAGCTGGAATAGCTCCTGCAGATGGTATGACATTACCATGTTGGGAAAAAGATAGTAATGGTAAATACGTGATTAAGAACACAGACACTATAGAGGCTACTATAGACACTATAGATAGAATTAAAGAGAATTCTTTATCAGAATATCATTTACACTATGCTAAAGCTAGACCAATCAGATTAATACAAGGAGATAGTATTAAACTGAGCACAGATGGAAAGTACAAAGTAGCACAGTATTTACTGACTTACTTACGTAAACCTATTAAGATAGATTTACATACTAACCCATTTGCACAATACACTGATATGCCAGACCATACTCATATAGAGATAGTTAAGTTAGCTGCTCAAATGTATATAGAGAATCAGGCAGATCCAAGATATAACACCTATACTAACGAAACAGTTAGTATGGAATAAAAACCCAAAGCGCTTACTAACGTGGAAATCTGAAATAAGGAAAGTAGAAAGTAAGCAATATAGACTAAGCGCTTGTATGTCTAATTAAAATTTGATTTATATTATATGATAACTTCAGTACATACCGTTCTTATCGGTAAAAATTGTCCTGCAGCTTATACCACTGCAGACGCATTGAATGCAGGTGATGTTGCATTGTTTGATGAAAATAAGGCAATAATTAAAACTGCTGCAGCTGCTGTTGATGCTGCTTCGCTGTACGTTGGTGTTGCAGGTCCTAAAATGAGTGTTACAATGCCGGACGGTACAATCGCTCAAAAGGCTAACATCGAATTCTCTACAGAAATTCAGAAGGCTTCTAAACCATCTGCAGTAGTAGGTGAATACGTTGCACCTTCTCAAGAAAAAGTAACTGTTACTTTGACTGATGCAACAATCGTAGCTGGTAACCGTTACGTATTACGTATTTATTACAAAGACTTATATGAAGATAAGTCTCAGTTCACTCACACATATGAACAATATGCTACAAGTGCAACTGCTGCTGATCTGGCTTCAGCTTTTGCTAAACAGATCAATAGTCACAAAGGTCGTAGAGTACAGGCTACTGTAGCTGCTGCTATTTTGACATTGACTGCTCTTCCTAAAGATGACAATGAAGGTGTAGATTCTATTAATGAATACTCTATTGTATCTATGGAAGTATCCTTGTATCAGACTATTCCTGGTGCACTGTTAGCTAATCAGCCTGCCGCTGTTCCTGGTGCTGTAATTGCTAAGACTGTAGGTAATCCTGGTAAAGGTTACTGGAAACAAGTACGTGATGCAGAAGCTCGTAATATGGGTTATAAAGGTCATGTATTCACTGGTGCATATCCTATCGTAGAGCAGGCTCGTAAGGTTGTTGAAGATGAAACTTATGACTATGCTATTATCGAAAATGATAACTTGTACCTGAGCAATGATAATCAGTACATTAAGACTACTCCGCTTACTACTGAACTGTATGTAGCAGCTGGTACTCTGAAAGACTCTATCGTTGATAAAGGTTTGCAGTCATTCATCACTGGTGAAGCTGTAGCTTAATAATAAAATTTCAGTATGCTGATAAAGAGGGCTATTGGGCTAACTAGCCTGGTAGCCTTTTTTAATTTAATAAGGTATGACGGTAACGAAGAAAATTTTAACAGAAAAAGGACTGCAACTCACATTGAGTGATGTTACAACCGTAATTGATCGTATCTATATTGATAGAGCTAGAAACTATAAAAATGCTTATGAAACAGATAGTAGTAAGCATACTTTTATTCCTAGTTTCAAACAAAACAGGGATGTCATACTTATTGATATGCCATCAAATACTCCTACATTTTTTACTGTTACTCTATTCTATCAAGAAGATGAATAGGATGTAGCTGAAGTAGTAATGTTTGTAAATGAATTTAGTTTATTTAAAGCTAAATCTAAATATTTGCAGGTATTTGAAAGTGATTGTGCTCTATGTGATAATATAGATAGTTGCAAGCCTTGTGATAGCAAACGAAAACGTTATGCTATGATGACATATATGATGCGCTTAAATCTATTTCATCAATGCTATAAAAACAATAATCTCAAAGGTAGTGTTAAGTATTATATAGATGCCTGTAGGATGTATGATATGGATAAGATTGCATGGCAGAACATGAATCTTGATCCGGATTATTATAAAGTATCAGGCAATCTGTATACTTTATTTGATACAATGAATGAATGGATAAAAAACAATGGCACTCCTTGTGAGAAACGAATTATCCAAGCTTTATTGATTGCTGACTTATATAGTCTTATATTTGGTATGGGTAGTGAAGATGGTAGACCTGAATGGATCCTTGAAGATCATATTTGGAATATGAATGATGAGTTTTGGTTTGGTGATGGTGTTTGGAAATTCTAAAATATTTAGCTATAATGATAACAAAGATTAGAGAAGGCATGTCTGGAAAGACTGTCGCATAGATTATTGATGGTAATTTCGAGTATATAGAGAACAAACAAGATACCAAATTTGACGAACAAAATATATATCTTGATAGTAAACTGAATGAATACGAAGAGCAATTAAAAGAACTTGCTGAAAATAAATTCGTAGAAGTTGATGAAGACGACTTGACTATTGATGCAGGTAAAGCTAAGTTTACAGATAGAGAGTATATAGAGTCTAGTAATTCTGGCATGGGTTATAAGATCCTTAGACGTAAGATACAAGGAGATATTGTTAATATTCTTACTTAGGAAGATTTTGATTCAGAGAATACTATATATGAGATAAGATATAAGTTCGATCTAAATGGTAGTACTATAACTCTACCCAACAATTCAGTACTGAAATTTGATGGCGGTCAAATCAATAATGGTATAATAAATTTAAACAATGCTGTAATAGAACCTGTTAATAGAGATATTACAGAATATATAACTGCTACTATTAATGGTACATTCAAAGCTGGATAGGCTGTGTATGATGAGGTTCTGGACAGCATTAAGTATTGGGATGGGGAAGACTGGAGAAATACAGACGGTACATTAGTTAGCAAAGTAACAATAATATAATCATGGAAGTAAAAGTAAACATAATAGATACTTTATTCACTACCATACCTAAAAACACAGTAGTAGCTAGTTACACAATAGATGAAGATAGCGTAGATCTTACTATGTTGAATGATCAGTATTCGTTTAATACAGCTAATAAAACTATTCTTACTTCTAGCAATGTTACTAGTAATAACTTGAAGGCAATTAACTTTACAGTTAGAAATTGGGTTAGTGGTGAATAGGTTGAGATAAATGATATGTACCCTAGAGTAGTATCTAAACTTTAGAACAAGTTCAATAAGCCTAATACTATATATAAGGTTACTAAAGATCTTGATCTAAATCATTGTGTTCTTACTATTCCTGAAGGATGTACTTTGTAGTTTGATGGAGGTACTATTTCTAATGGTAGTTTGTCTGGTAACTTTACTAAGATAATAGCTGATTCCTCTACTGTTATATTCGGTCAATAGATACATATAGAAGGTTCTTGGGATATCGCTGATATCTATGATGAATGGTTTTGGTTTGATACTGATCCTTCATATATTAGTAATGATACTATAAAGAATATATTAGCGTTATCTAATGACAGTATTAACAATACTATTCATTTTGATGCTAATAGAACTTATTATTTTGAATTACCATATAAAGGTAGAGCTAATTTAGGAGATGATGTAAGACCAGATTATTGGAAACTCAATACTCTTGATTATGCATTCCTTAGAATCTTTACCGGCTTTACTTCCAATACACACCTTATAGTAAACAATACTATTCAGATGTTACCCACTAATCAAGGTGCTTACTTTATATTTCATATAGAGAATAAAGAGAATATTACGATTAGTGGTACAGGTGCTATTAACGGAGATGCTAAAGATCATTTATATACTGATCCTTTTGCTGGTACTGATTATTATGGTGAGTGGGGACATGTTCTTAATTTTAGAAGTTGTAATAATGTAGTAGTTAGAGATATTACCATAGGATATGCTTTTGGAGATGGAATAGCTTTAGGTAATGCCGCTTATAATAATAACGGAGTAAAAGAAGCTGGTTTAGCTACTAAAAATGTTACAATAGATGCTGTTAAAGTATTATATGCAAGACGTAACGGTATTTCTTTAGGAGGTAATAATTATACTATAACTAATGTTTATTTTGAAGGAAATGGTAGTGATACTATTAAAGGTACTGCTCCCATGGCAGCAATTGACTTTGAAAACGATTATGTAGATATAGAACCTTCTGGTTTATGTACAAATGTTTCAATGAATAATTGTAAATTTAAAGATAATAAATATGACGTTTCTTCTACTATTAGAGATGATTTATATGAAGTTCCAAGAGGAGAATTAGTTAATATTAGTGATTGTAATTTTACTTCTCCTTTAAGATTAAATAGGACTAACGGACTTACGTTTAGTAATTGTCATATAGTGGGTATTACTAATGTAGATAATTCTATTGCTGCTTGGTATGTAAGTAAGGATCTAGTATTTAATAACTGTGTATTTGATGAACTTAATCCTTATCTTGCTATTAGCGCAGAAGAACAGAATAAAAAATTTATTAATCCTACTTATCCAGAAGATATTAGATATAGTACTACATTTCAACATAGTCTTCCAGTAGGAAAAGCATTAAAATTTACTATACCTAAACCATTAGTGGGAGAAGTTGAATTTACAGCATTTTGTAGTAATCCTAATTATAGTAATATTCAAATGCCTGTTAATACTACTATATATACATTTGGTCCAAGTCAAAGATTAACAGGTATTAGAGATATAAAAATAAAAGCAAGTCAAGATAGTACTCCGAGATATTCTATGTATAAGAATACTCCTGTGTTTTCTTATATAAATTATACAGAAGATTCTAATAATTTTATTATATATTTTGCTATTGGTGGAGATTTAATTGGAGATTCATATGCTTCTGCTACTTCTGTTAATATATTCTTAACTTCTAAAACTAAGTTTATTACTGTAGAAGCTCCTGTAAGTGGAAGACCTGATTATGCTGGAATGTATGGAGGTAAATGGTCTGAGTTATCTGCAATAATTAAAGAAAGTGTTGATATATCTTCTATTCCACCTACTGTTACATTCCCCAGTAAAGAAATGTATTCAGGTAATATGCTTGCTGATTTACCTACATCTCTTACTGCTGATAAGGTTGGATTTAGTCAATTTGTTTTGGATGGTACTTATAAACGTCCTGTATTTTGGGATTCTTATTCTAATGTATTTAGAACAGCCGATGGAAATAAAGCATTAGAAAGAAGAGTGACATCTCTTGTAGAATTAGATGCTTTAACTGATAAACTTACAGTAGATGATAGAGGCTATGTAGTATATTATACTGTAACAACTTCATATCTTACTTGGAGAGGTACAGATTGGACAAATGAAGATGGAAGTTTATTTAGTAAAGTAAAATATATTAAGCAAACTAATACTATAGATGTACTAAATATAATGTTTAGTTATTCTAATGTTATATATAAAGTTTGTGCAGATATAGATTTAGGCGGTGGAGAATTAACTATTGCTACTGGTTCTACTCTTGATTTTCAAGGAGGTAGTTTTAGCAATGGGACAATTGTTGGACAAAATACTAAAGTATTAGTTGTAGGAAATCCATTTAATGATACAATTACAGTTTCTGGTAATATATACGATATAAACGGTATAAATATATTAGCTTTAACGAAGGGAACTACTGAACAAAGACCTACAAATACTATCATCAGTGAGGGCTTTGAATATTATGATTCCACATTAAAAAAAATGATTCTATGGAATGGCACAGCTTGGACTAATCTTGATGGAACTGCTTTAACATAATAAGATATGAATATACAAAATAAATTTAAAAAGACTAATACTATCTACAAGATCACTAAGGATATGGATCTTGAAGGTAGTACTCTGATTATACCTGTAGGCTGTACATTAGATTTCTAGGGAGGATCATTTAAGAATGGTACTATTGAAGGTAATGGTACTGCGATTTAGTCAGAATTACGAAAGATATTTGACGATAACGTTGTTCTAGAAGGAGTATGGGATGTTAAAGAGGCTTATCCAGAATGGTTCGGGGGGAAAGGAGATGGGATAACAGATAATACTTAGGCTATAAAGAACTGCATTAAGTATTTCACTAATACTTATATTAGCGCAGGTACTTATATTACTAACTAGATTGATGATATACCATCTTTTAGAACTATTAATGGATGTGGGAAAAAATCTATTATACAAGCCAACCCTAAAATGAATCTGACCAATGGTTATCTACTAAGAACTAAAAATGGTGGTAGTGGTATAACGTTTTCGAATTTTGTATTATTGGGGGGTGCTAATTCTACAGAATCTAATTATAAAATAGGAGGTATATATTTAAGGAGTACATCAAATGATGCTAATGATCAATGGGATACAAGAAACATCATATAGAATGTAGAAATAAAATACTGTTATGCGGCTTCTATTTATGTAGGTACTTATCAAAGAGAGAATAAAATATCCAATTGTTTTATCACTCACACTACTAATGTTGGTATAAATTGTATGGGTACAGACAATATGATTATTGGTTGTACCGTTGCAAGCAGTCATCATGAAGGAATAGTTATAAATGGTAACAATAGAGTAGATAGTTGCAAATGCTTCGGATGTGGAGCTAGCTCTACTGTGACAGGAAAATATGCTCTTAGTTTAATAGGAAGTAAATGTAATGTATCTAATGTTGAGTTACAATAGAATAACTATGGCGGTTGTATAATTTAGGGCAATAGCAATTATGTTCAGATTACATGTGATAATAATGGATCTGGTACTACAAATACGGTGTTGGGATGTCACGTAGTTGGAAGTTATAATACAGTAAGTGTTACTTCTTATAATTTTAGTTTTCATGATAATTAGTATGAAAGATACTTTGTATCTACTAATTGGAATACTGTAGGAAATAACATTACAGTAAATGGTACCCCGTTGTAGAAAAACAAGATGTCGGCTTTATTCCCCTGGAGTGTAGATAATATCTGTAATAACATAATGTGGAATGGATATAACATTACACAGAGTAGAGAGGTTCCATTTGATAAACTAGTACTTCCTGATTTATTTCGTTCTAATGGAACGGGATCATTTTATGTTAACGATTCAGGTCTATCGTTTAAATTAACCTCTGTTACAGCAGTCAATGTTGATGCGTTAGTACAAGCTATATCTATACATAACTCTAATGCTATTGATCCAGATGGATGTTTTTCCGTTAAAGCTAGATTCCATAAAGATGGAGATATAGACACTTCAGTATATCCAATAATACGAGTTATAACAAGATATAAAGATAGTTCTGGTACTACTCTTACTAGAGTAGATTAGAATACTACTGTAAATTTATTAGATAACAAAGATAGTTTAGACGTATATGCTTTAACTCAATACCATTACTTATCTGATAAACCAGCTTCAATTCTTTCCGTATCTGTAGAGTTTGCTATAAGATCTACTAAACTATTATCAGATGTATCTATAAATGCATATTTTGACGATATTAAAATTGGAGCTACTACTTCTGGTAATAAGGTAAAATTTGTTAATACTAATATAGATGGTACACTAGCATCAAAAGTAATAATAGCTAATAAGCTTTCAGATTTTACACAAGAAAATACTATTTATAAGATAACTACTGATCTAAATCTTAATACTGCTATACTGGAATTACCTGCAAATTGCACTTTAGACTTTCAAGGTGGATCTATTAGTAATGGAACTATTGTAGGAAGTAATACTAAAATTCGTTCTGGTTTAAATATCATATTCGATAATATAACCATAGGAGGTACATGGGATAATGACAAATGTTATTTAGAATGGTTTAATCCTATTGACAGTAAATATCCCATTAATGAAGCTTTGAAACTTTCTAAGAGTTTATAGTTGTTAAAGAATACATATCCTATTGTAACAGTGTCTATACCAGACAGTGTGTGTATACAAGGAGAAAGTACTACAGAATCTATCATCAGTATAGACAGTACTATAGATATAGACAACAATAACATAATACTCAAAACATTCAGCATTAATCCATCTGATATCTTTGTTGGTGATTCTTTAATCAAGGTACATTCTTCATATTACTGTGTATTTGAAAAACTTAATATGGGATCTTCTAAAGTAGATACCGCTATTATATTTGACGGTACAGATAGTTCTTATTATCATACTATCACTAATTGTAATATCTCAAGTTTTAATACAGGTATAAAATTTACTGGTCACGCTAACGCTAACAATGTTCTATATAATAATTTTTATCTTGTAAAAACAAATATAGTAATCGATAGCTGCAATGGATTAAGAATTATTGGTAATACTTTTCAAGATTTCAAAGTCAAAGGAATTGATATTTTGTATTCTACTGGTTCTAGACCTGTAGGTAATTCTATTAGTAGTAATTATTTTGAGGGTGATAAAACTGTAGCTACGTGTGATATAGACTTTAATAATACAGCGGAAGCAGTAGATAATATGATTATAGGGAATCATCACACATATATGGCTTCTGATAAGCCACATATATTAAATATGGTCGGTCCTAATACTATTATTGATTCTACGAGAAGCACTATTAGAAACAAATCATATATTGCAGGTATTCCTACTTTAGAGGTAATAGAAAAACAATACATAAACGCCCTAGGAGCCGATTATTTAAAATCTTCCATAAGCCCAATTCAAATAGATAGCGATAATATGGAATGGTGGGCCTGTATCCAAAAAGGAGGAGAACGTTCTTTAGAAAAGGTATTTACATATGATAATAGTAAGGATTGGGTACAACTTGATAAAGGATTAATTGTACCATTTATAACCTAGTATTATGGACAAGGAATCACTTTGGGTTATGACGCTACTCTTTCTGATAGAAAACTTACTTTTGATAATTAGAGGCATCTGTTAAAATATGGTTATGATAGTAAATGGAATTATGTATCAACACTACTAAGTGGAACTACGGCTAATAGACCTAGTGCAGATTTAAATATGCCTGTAGGCTTACAATACTTTGATACTACTATTAGCAAACCTATATATTGGACTGGAACTGGATGGGTAGATTCAACAGGAGTAACTGTTTAACATAAATAATATGAGCGAAACACAAAACTTAAAGATAGAAGCTATGAACATAGCAGCAGGATTAATTAGACAATATAAGTTAAAGGATAGTTTAGTTACCCTGTCTAAACAAATTTATAAATTCTTATTGGAGGATAAAGAAAATGTATGTGTTGACCAATAAAATAATACAGCCTATTCTTGAGGGTATGACAGGATAGGAGGCTGCTGATGTTATCTATTCAAACTTTGAGTTGTTAGATAATATTAAAGCTCCAATATCTGTTATAAATGACATACACAATCTATAGTAGACTATTCTTAACTTTCCTAATTTCTTTGTAGCTCAATTAAAGAAACATATAGACAACGATACTATCTATTGGGATGAAACTAATTAGGTGATTAAATCAAGAGGAGGAAGTGGTCCAACTGAGATAGTATCTATTCAAGTTGGTATAAATCCAGCTAATGTAGGACAATGTACTATAGAAGCAACAGGAGATGTATTGAAAATAGTTGAAGCAACTGACAAAAGTAATTACTTAATCACAGCGGTAAAGACAGGTAATTGTACTGTATCAGTAATACCAGAGGGAGGATACAAGGTAAAACAATTAAATGTAGATAAAGTCAGTCAAGGTGCAATTTCTGAATATACATTTGAAAATCTGGATGCGGATCACACCATGTATGTGTGGATGGAAGAATCTATAGAGTAGACTGATACTGATTTCCTAGTACGTAGTGATAAGCCTGGTGTATATTATTCTAGTATAGGTTCGTGTTTAGCTGCTATTCAAGAGGAATATCCAGAAAAACTTACATAGGATATTACAATAACCTGTACATATAAAGCTACAGAGGTAAGAGGATCTCAATGGAATTCGACTTTCGGTATATGGACATCCGTAATACAGGATTATAATAGAAATAGTCTTTATACTCTTACTATAGATGGTAAGGGATTATATACTATTAATTGTAAATGGCTAGGAGGGTTACTTTTTGAAAACATAGATAATATAATCATTAAAGGTGTATCTATGATTAATTATTGTAATTTCTCTGGTGCTTCTTCCCCAGAAGAATTAGCAGCTATAATGATTCGTAGTGACGATGATGAGAATAAAATAAAGAATGTAGCTTTATATAATTGTAATTTCAATGGTTATTATACAGATAGTTCAGGAAAACAATGGCACACATGGTATTGTTTGAGATTAAAAAATGTTTCTAATACTCTTATAGATTATTGTAATTTCAACAGAGCTTCCTCTGTAGTAATATATATGAATGGAATAGACAGTGCAGAAATAAATCGCTGTTATATAAGAGGAGATTATTACATAAATACTGGTGGATTAGGTCATGCAAATTTATTATCAATATCTGGAAATAATGCATACCTGAAATTAGAGGATAATACTCTTGACGGTACAGGAATGATAGAATATGCTTGTACTATTAACGGAGTAAGTGAATTTGATTTGAATAGAAATATTGTTAGAAATTGTTCGGGACAGCCGTTTAATATTTCTGGAACTATATCACATTTCAATATAAAAAGCAATTTATTCCACTCAAACATTACAAACGGTCAGTATCTTTATGTCAGAAGAATATTTGGTTGTTCTGACATCAATGAGCTAAATGTGTGTAATAATACAGTATACTTCAATGGAACATATTCATCGTCACAAGAATTCTTATCAGGTAACTTTGAAAAATTAATAAACTACAACAATATCTTTATTAATAAATTAGGCAAAGCTTATGTTGTGTTCCTCAACAATGGTACAGGAATAAAGGAATATATTTCTGGAAATAATATTTATGCTTCTGCATTTTGGAATAATGATTCTACATAGCGATTTGTTAATTTCTCTCCAGTTAGGTCAGATATTAACGAAGGCGAATGTTTGGATTTTTCCTTTGAAACTAGAAAGCTTTCAGAATATTAGACTCGTGGTTATGAAACTGATTCTGTAGCATTGAGCAATACTGATAGTATTCTAAATATTGATGATGGTGGAACAGATTATAAATTACTTGAGTCTCTAAAGGATTTATATTTATCTAATAAATCATACGCACCAGAATTCGATATAGAGTATTTACGTGCATCTATTGATAATGTATCTATGGGAGCATATAATTTATTTGGTGAATAGTGGGATGAAAATACAGATACTAGTACTGGATATGAAGGAACAAACATGGTAGACTTTGTAACATTCAATGATTCCATTACTTACATTGTTCCTACAGATGATATAATAATAGTAAAGGTTAATTCTAAGAATAGAAATCTTTTCATTAAATCTACATTTACATCCGATAGTGGACACTCATTCATCTGTTTTGGTAAAATAATTACAGCGAATCTATAGTGTATTTATAATGAAGAGACAGGTATGTATATACAAGATAATAACTACACGTTAAATATTAAAGAACAAAATTATGAGTAATCAGGAATATATAAATAAGTTAATTGGTGGTATTGGACGTGTTAGATTAGCAACTAAAGTTAGTAATTCTTTTCCTCTTATAGGTGAAACAGTAAACTTAGAGGCTATAACAAGATGGGCACAGAGAATGTACTTTACGAAAAGAAGCACATCTGATGTATCTGTTTCTACAGAAGAAATAATTGACAATACTTCACAGAACACCTCTGTGACTATTCCTGTGACTACTGACGGTGATTTAAAATAGGAAGTAAGAGGTGTTAATTATAGAGATAATACTGAGTTATTTTCTGCTGACCTAATACGTTATTTATACTCAATGTCTAATTAGACATTGCCGTATCATGATATTAGTGTATCTTCAGAAATAAATCGTACGGATTAGAATTTTAAAATAAGTATAACATCTGATAATGGTTATGATTTATCACGTGAGCATACACTTGAAGTATTTATCTTAAAGGAAAATGGTGATAGTAGTGTTCCTAGTGATATTGTCATTCATCGTACATAGACTGATTTTACCCTTACAAATAACATATTAACTTCTACAGATATTAATATCCCAACTAGAGGTATATACGATGTAGAGACACGGTATTATGATACAGGTACTCAAAAAACTATTAGTAAGCGTATCAATAAACTAATAACTATTACTCCTCGTTTAGCTGCTAGACCTACAGAAGGGCAACAACCCAGAATGAGTATAGCATCTGATTTCTATCCAGATGCAAAGATTGATGTATATGAAACCGGAGTAAACGATTGCTATATGGTTTTTACTATTCCGGACATAAACTATTATAAAGATGTAAATATTGATAGTCTTCCATCCGGTTATGACGCTTATACTCTTGTGCTGAAAAAAGCTGTAGAAAACGGAACTTCTCGTGTAAGAATTGCTTGCACTGAAATTAAGGGTAATCCGCAGCAAAATCCTTCCCCGCAATTTTCTGAGAATAATCCGTTAGTGGTAACTATTGACCAGGACACGCCATTAACACTTTATGGTACAAGTTGGAACACTATGTCTTTTGTTTGTATGTGGCACGTTGTGGTGGATGGAAGAGGATATTACAATCTTTCTAAGGGTATTAAATTAGATCGTAATCCCGACCGTAAGATTACATATCCAGTTATACAACTACAAATAGCTGATGGCACTAAGTATATCGAATTTTTTGAAATGGAGATAACAGGGTGCAGTTTTGCAGGGGTGTCTATAAAAACTGATCCGACGGCTTCTAATCCTTGGTATTGGTATGAAAATTTTGAGCTGAATAACCTTTGGCTGCATCACATGTATGTGCATGATACCGATAGTGAGGGTTGGTATATAGGCTATTTTACTCCTGAAAAATCAACAGTTGTTTATACAGGCGAAACTGTTACATTTAAAAATTTGAAAGGTGAAGACGTAACTTATATCAAAGGATACTCATATACAAAGAAAGCCCATTATCTGACAAATTTCCGATTCTATCGAAATAACACTGAACATACAGGCTATGACGGTATACAGATATCCAATTCAGTAGGTGAAGTGTGTTACAATAGGTTGTATGATTGTGCCTATAAAAATGAGTCAGCTCAAACAAGTGGAATGTCCATTCAGAGTTTTTCAGGTAAATGCTATAACAATTTCTTACTTGATAACTATGGGCCAAATTTACAAGTTGGACCAATTGGTGATATTGAGATATTTAACAATGTAGTACAATCAAAACGCGGAATGACCGTACAATTTTTATTCTCTTATGATACTCCCGAATAGAATCCTACAGATGCTCCAGCTGGGAGTGGAGTTATAAATAATGACTTACAGATTGTATTTCATAACAATGTGCTCTCTACTCCTGGTATAACAGGTAATGGACGTAATACTGTTCAAGTAAGAGGAGTCCATATGTTCGATAATATTATAGCAAACAACGGTTAGTTATTTGGTAATATGACTCCTGAAACACTCGCAGTTTGGAATGAATAGGCAATAAATAATACAATATTTCTATATTCAGAGTTGTATTAGAAATCTATGGATTTAAAAATAGCTGATTATATTAGTGGAGATTATAGAGTTGCTTTCGATAGTTCTTTAATAAGTGCTGGATTAGGTACTAATTTTAACTTTGATCATAGAGGTTATTTAAATTGGTATAATACTGTAAGTCCGATAGGTCCTTTCATGGGTAAGTATAAATCAAGTACTATCAATGATGATCCAATAGAATTACTTTCTATTTAGATTAATGGGGGGGAAGCATCTACTTAGAATAACGTTGTTAGTGTATTACTTAACTATACAGGGGAAGCTACTAGATATCGTATTGGTGAAAGTTCAGATCTATCATCAGCTACTTGGTTAAATATACCAGAGAATAAAACTGTTGAATATACTTTAACAGATGGATTTGGATAGAAGACAGTTTACGTATAGATTAGTAAAGGTTAGACTATAAGCGATACTAAATCGGCTACCATTGAATATTAGAGTACTCCATTAACACTAGAGGCTTTAGTTCTTAATGAAGGTAAGATATCATCTACATCATTAACTATCCCTGTAGCATTTACCTACTCAGGTTCATATACTCCTACTAAATATAGACTTGGTGAAGTGGCTGATCTTACAGACGTTGTATGGGTGGATTATTCTGATAGCATTAATTATACATTTACTTCTATTGGTTCAAAAACAGTGTATGGACAGTTACAGGATGCAGAAGGAAATCTAACTGAGATTAAACATAGTAGTATTACTATTGTAGAACCCAGTGAAAAGACTGTTGTTTCAATTGGATGGACGTTTGCCGGACTAGGTAATGTAGGATCAGTATATGATGAGACAAACCAATTGGTCAAAGTAGCATTATAGACTCAAGGAATAACTAGAGATCTCTATACTACAACAGGACAACAATTAGGAACTGTTACTAAGGTAGATTCAGAAGGTACGAGTTACATGATGGAATCACAGAAAGGTGCTTCTACTGGAGACAACAGCGGTATATATCCTGATGAGATTTTAGAACATAATATTTGTACAGGAAGTAACTCTGAAAAATACAGAGAATTTAAGTTTGAAGGTTTTTCTGCTGGTACCTATAAAATTAGATTATTCTGTTCTACAATACACGCTAATTCAAGTTCTGAACGTTCTAGATGGAAAGTAAATGTAGATGGTGTAGAAACCGAGTTTTCAATCCCTACTGGATTTAATCCTAACAATAACTTAACTCAATGGTTAGAACAAACTGTGGAAGTCGGGGAAAATGGTTTCAGTATTTTCTGGGGAGTAAAT